>Ga0209084_1001823_pt1 | contig 17331 bp, 14 predicted proteins | sample C_130820_MF_Meta_FD_187309 | JGI IMG/M metagenome (GOLD analysis project Ga0209084, IMG submission 187309) | Freshwater microbial communities from Lake Croche, Canada to study carbon cycling - C_130820_MF_MetaG (SPAdes) (version 2) | ecosystem: Environmental > Aquatic > Freshwater > Lake... | reverse complement strand
CTGCAAGATATTTTTCACATGTTCTACCATGCCTTCTAATGCTTCATAGGATTTATCAGGATGCTCGACGCGCACGATTTCGACTTTGTCAAATTGGTGCAAACGGTTTAAACCGCGAACATGTGCGCCATAAGAACCCGCTTCACGACGGAAACATGGGGTGTAGGCTGTAGCCAAAACAGGCAATTCATTTTCGTTCAAAATCAGATCCCGAAATAAATTCGTTACTGGAACTTCAGCAGTCGGTATCAAATACAAATTATCGGTCGCATCATAGTACATCTGTCCTTCTTTGTCGGGCAATTGTCCCGTTCCATAGGCAGAGGCTTCATTAACCATGTGCGGAACTTGATATTCTTTATAACCTGCAGCGGTATTTTTATCTAAGAAATAAGAAATTAAGGCACGTTGTAATCGGGCTCCTTTTCCTTTATATACTGGAAAACCAGCACCCGCTATTTTTACTCCCAATTCAAAATCAATAATGTCATATTTTTTAACCAATTCCCAATGGGGTTGAGCGCCCTCGTGCAGAACCGGAATTTCTCCCTCTTCAAAAACCGTAAGATTGTCTTCGGGTGTTTTCCCTTCTGGAACAAGATCGGAAGGAAGATTGGGTAAGCTGTATAATTTCTGCGTCAATTCCTGCGCTAAAAGTTCCGCTTTTTCTCCTAAATTTTTACTTTTATCTTTTAACAGAACCGTTTTTTCCTTCAAAATAGCGGCTTTTGATTTCTCCCCATTTTTCATCAATTCACCAATGTCCTTCGATAATTTATTAGCTTCTGATAAAATAGTATCCAGTTCAACTTGGGTCGCACGGCGTTTTTCGTCCAACTCAACGACCTCTTCTACCACAAGTCGGGCGTCCATATTTCTTTTGGCCAAGGCTTTGATTACTTTTTCCTGGTTTTCTCTAATAAAGGCTATCTGTAACATATCGTAATTTTTTGTATTCCTGAATTACTTTCGGGATTCTGAGGGCAAATTTAATCAAATGTTTTAGATATAAAGAGGCAATCAAAAAAACTTGTTTTAGGTGACCGCTAATTTGAATTAGTGCTGAATAATTTAAGTTACACTTAATGAGATATTTACTAGATTTGTAACAATAACTTTCGCTCATGAATAAATACAGCCTACTACTTTTACTATTTTCCGTCCTCTCTAGTCAGGCACAATCTTACGACAAAAAACGGATAGAACACTTCAATACCGAGAAGAAATCGGCTGCTTCTAAAATGGCTTTTACCCCCAATCCAAATACCGCCAATTATGACATTCAATACCACCGCCTTAGGCTGACGGTTGATCCGGCCGTACATTTTATAAATGGGGAAGTCACTACAAAATACCGGGCAAAGCAAGATATGAACACTATTAGTTTCGATTTGTCAAATGATTTGCAGGTGAGTGCTGTAAAGCAAAGAGGAATCGATTTGGTTTATTCCAGAACAACCAATAATGAACTACTGATAAATTTGCCACAAACTCAAAATACCAATGTCCTGGATTCCTTGAGCATCACTTATTCTGGAATTCCTCCTAGCAGTGGTTTTGGAGCTTTTGTAACCGATCAACATGCTGGAACTCCCGTTTTATGGACGCTTTCAGAGCCTTTTGGCGCTATGGAATGGTGGCCCTGCAAACAAGATTTGAACGATAAAGCAAACAGCATCGATGTCTACATCACCACGCCTGCACAATATGTAAGCGTCTCTAATGGGGTCGAACCTGCTCCTCCTACTGTAAACGGCAACACGAAAACCACTCATTTCAGACACAATTATCCCATCCCCGCCTACCTCATCGCCATAGCGGTAACCAATTATTCCGTCTACAACCAACAAGCAGGAACGGCTCCCAACCAATACCCCATTATCAACTACCTCTATCCCGAAAGTCTAGATGCCAATAAAACCAATCTGGATCAAACGCACCTGCTCTTAGATTTCTACGAATCGATTTTCACGCCCTATCCTTATAGGACTGAAAAATACGGTCATGCTCAATTTGGCTGGGGTGGTGGTATGGAACATACTACCGTTTCTTTTATGGTTAGTTTTTCAAGAGACTTGATTGCCCATGAAATGGCACACCAATGGTTTGGTGATAAAGTGACCTGCGGGTCCTGGAATGACATCTGGCTTAATGAAGGTTTTGCTACCTATTTAGCGGCCATGGTTATAGAACATTTTGATGGAGAAGGGGCTTTTATTTCCAATAAAATCCAGATGATCAACAACATCACTTCGGTTTCTAATGGCGCCGTTTATCTTAGCGATACAGAAGCTACAGATGTAAACCGAATTTTTAGTAGCCGATTAAGCTATGATAAAGGGGCCATGGTGTTGAATATGCTGCGTTTTAAATTAGGAGATACTGCCTTTTTCTCTGGTTTAAAAAACTATTTAAACGATCCTGCTTTAGCTTATGGTTATGCCCAAACTCCCGATTTGCAAGCGCATTTGGAGGTAGCTTCCGGCACAAATCTCACTGAATTTTTTGCCGATTGGATTTACAATCAGGGCTACCCAAGCTATACTATTGTTGCGCAAAATACGGGCCCGAATCAGGTCCGAATTACCGTAAACCAAAGTCAATCAGACGCCTCAGTCTCTTTCTTTGAAATGCCGATTCCTATTCGTTTATTAGGGACCAATGGTGAAGTACAAGATTTTGTCTTAGATAACAATACTAACGGTCAAGTATTTGATCTAGCAATTCCTTTTTCGGTTAGATCGGTGCTTTTTGATCCGAAAAGAGAATTGATTTCTAAAAACAACAGCGCTAGTTTAGGAAGTACGGATTTCGGAACTGATGTTGCTCTTTCGGTCTATCCTAATCCCGCTAATAATCAACTAACTCTAAATTTGCCGAGAGGCTTAAGACTTGAAAAAACAGAATGCTATTCCGTTCTTGGACAAAAAATAAGGGAAACCGGCTCCCAAACAAACTGGGATATTTCGGCTTTGGCCAATGGAATTTACATGCTGAAAGTATACACTGACAAGGGCTTAAGTCAACTTAAATTTGTAAAAAACTAAGGGTTTTAGGCTTTTCATATTAATCGAAAGCTTTGATTTTGTTGACCATAATAGCAATTACAAATCCGAATATCCCAATAAAGGCAAAAGAAAATCGCAAACTAAAGAGTTCTGCGATATACCCTATTACCGGTGGCCCCATCAAGAAACCAAGAAAACTAACACTGGAAACAATTGTTAGCGCCTCTCCTGGCGGAACCGTTGGGTTTTTCCCTGCCAAGCTATAAACTGTGGGGACAATCGTTGAAACCCCTAGTCCCACCATCATGAAAGCAAGGGTACACGGAATGAGATACGGAAAGAAAACGGAAATAAAAAGCCCTGTAGAAATCATCATTCCACTAATTTGCAGAACTCTTTTTCGTTGGTATTTTCGCATCAGACTATCGCCTATAAATCGGCCGCTGGCCATCATAATCATAAAAGAAGCATAGCCCAAAACAACCAAAGCGCCAGGTGCCTTGACAACATCTTTAAAATAAACACCACTCCAGTCAAACATCACTCCTTCACTGGCCATACTACAAAAACCAATTACACCCAGCCAAAGTAGCGCACTATCTGGCTTCGAAAAGAATTTCTTACTTTCTTGTTTTACGGTATCTTTTGTCGGAATTAAATACCGATAATTAAATACCATCAACAACAGCACTATGCTGGCAACGATCAGGAAGTGGATGTAGGGCGATAAGTTCAAAGCCAACATCCCTAGACCCACAAAAGCACCGGTGAATCCAGCGAAACTCCATACTCCATGAAAGGAACCCATGATGGTTTTTTTGAAAAGATTTTCGGTATAAACACCCTGCGTGTTCACCGATATATTACAGAGGTTTCCAAACAATCCGAAGGCAAAAAGACCTAAAGCCAAATGCCAGGATTGGGTGGCAAGCCCCAAATTAGTCAAACAAAAGGCATAAAAGAAAAGCGCAAAAATCAAGATGCGGTAACTGCTGAAACGCGTGATTAATTTTCCGGTAAACGGCATAATCAGCAATTGCCCTAAAGGCAAAGCGAACAAAATGGAACCGAGATCGCCATCGCTCAGATGCAGAGCAGTTTTGATATCGGGTATCCGACTCGCCCAAGTGGCGAATGTTAGTCCCATAGCACAATAAAAGGAAGAAACGGCCCAACGAATTCGGTTAAGATAAGAAGCTTTCGCATTCTTGTAGGTCTTCTTATATTTGGTTTCGGTCTTAAATCGCTTTATAAAATTTAAATCAATCACTTATTTATGGTTTGGAATCCGATTTTCAGGGGCTTAAAAATCGCAATTATGGGGTTCTGCACAAATATCCGAAATTTTCATTGGTCCCCAAAAAGGAACTCTTATTTTTTACCAGGCACTGGCGACATTTAGTAAACCTATCGCATTATCGTCTAAATTTAATTTGGGCGCCTGAATAATACTTTGCAATTGATTCAAGCTGGTAGCACTTACTATTGGAGCAGTAACCGAAGGACGCTGAATCAACCAAGCTAGTGAAACCGCTGCAGGACTAGTATTGTATTGCTTAGAAAGCTGATCTAGAGCCTCCAATATTTTGAATCCTCTCGCGTTCAGATATTTCTCTACACCACCTCCTCGAGCGCTTTTACTCAAATCGGCTGCCGAGCGGTATTTTCCACTAAGGAAACCACCCGCTAGGGAATAATAATTTAAAACCCCCAGATTCTGATCCAGACAAAGTACTTCGTCTTCGGCTTCAAAAACTTTTCTTTCATATAAATTATAATGAGGCTGAAAAGTTTCATAACGAGGCAATCCTAATTCAGCACTCAAATCCAGCGATTCTTGGAGTCGGGCAGCACTCATATTACTAGCGCCAATAAAGCGTATTTTCCCTTCTCGGATAAGCTGATTGTAGGCTTCCAGAGTTTCACTTATAGGTGTTGTTAGATCATCATAATGCGATTGATATAAATCCAGGTAATCGGTCTGCAACCTACGCAAGGAATCTTCTACCGCTTTTAAAATATATTTTTTAGCCAATCCTTTTTTGCCATTTCCCATATCAGCACCTACCTTAGTAGTTAAGATAATAGCTTCGCGATTGTTGCGTTCTTTCATCCATTTCCCAATAATCTTCTCCGATTCGCCTCCTACATTTCTGGGAACCCAGGTCGAATAGACATCGGCGGTATCAATAAAATTAAAACCAGCTTCAATAAAACCATCTAATATTTCAAAAGATTCTCTTTCATTTAAAGTCCAGCCAAAAACATTTCCACCAAAAGTGATGGGATATACTGCTAAATCGGTATTTCCTAATTGTCTTTTTTGCATAATTTCTATTGGTAATTAAAGTTGAATCACTTTTGATTTGGAGCTGCTTTTTAGAGCTGCTTCGATGATGCGCATTACTTTGGTCCCTTCTTCTGCACTAACGGGTACTGATTTGTCGTGAACTATAGCTTCATAAAGTCCATCAAAAAAATCGTAATAATTTCCAGTCAATGTTGGTACTCGTTCGTAGATGATTCCAGCCGAGTTTTCAGTATGTAAAAGACCTTCTTTATCCGTACTTTCCTTCCCCCAATCTTCTAAATTAGGTTTTCGACCCGCCTTTAAATCGTCTTCCTGAATATCCCCGCGAGGCTTCAAAAAAGAACCGCGTTTGCCATGAACGATAAAAGCAGGAACCGCCTCTCGAATAAAAAAACTAGCTTTTAATCGAACCCGAAAATCAGGATAATACAAAAGCAAATCAATCCAGTCATCGACTACCGAATCGGTTCTTGTAATTCGGATATCTGCAAATACCGCTTCTGGAAATCCAAACAAGCAAACCGCCTGATCGATGAGATGCGGCCCTAAATCTTTCAGAATTCCGGCCCCCGGATTGGGAGTCTCCTTATGTTTCTTTGGACTTAAAAGAGGATTATAGCGGTCAAAATGAAATTCGGCTTCCACAATGTCTCCCAGAATCTCCGATCGGACAATTTCAGAAACCGTTTTGAAATCACTGTCCCATCTTCGGTTTTGAAAAACCGCGAGCTTCAGCCCTTTGGCCTTAGCCAAGGCATTCAATTCTTCGGCCTGGGCAACGGTGGTCGTAAAAGCTTTCTCTACCAGAGCGTGCTTCCCAGCCATTAAAGCCCTTTTAGCGTAATCAAAATGCGTTTCAACAGGTGTATTAATCACAACCAAATCAACATCGTCTTCCAGCAAATCCTCAAAACTAGCATAACTTCTCACACTGGGATAATCTTCCTGAATCCTTCTTTGGCTTCGTTCCCAAGAACCGAGAAGTTCAAAACCAGGGTGAAAATTTAGAAAGGGAGCATGGAATACTTTTCCGGACATCCCATAAGAAAGCAAGGCTGTTTTAATTTTTTGCATGATAACACTGTTTATATTATTTATTTTCTGATTTTAGCTCTTACATATTGATTGGGCCAAGCGAATTCTTCCTCCAATTCTGAAGCAAAATTCTGAGGCAAATAAGGATCCCTTAAGGAGGCTCTAGCAAACAATATTAAATCTGATTTCCCACTTTCCAAAATTTCTTCCGCTTGAGCCGCAGTGGTAATCAAACCCACAGCTCCTGTTTTGATTCCTGTTTCTTTGCGAATTTGCTCCGCAAATGGAACCTGATAATTGGGTCCTACGGGGATATTCTGATGCAAAACTAAACCTCCGGAGGAAACATCAATTAAATCAACTCCTAGTTTGTTCAAAATAGCCGATAACTTGACGGATTCTTCTGCATTCCAACCGCCTTCGGCCCAATCAGTGGCGGATATTCTTACAAACAAAGGTAAATCTTTTGGCCATTCTGACTGCACGGCTTCCAATATTTCTAAGGTCAAACGGATTCTGTTATCAAAACTACCCCCATATTCATCGGTTCTCAAATTAGATAGTGGCGACAAAAACTGGTGTAGCAAATAACCGTGAGCTGCGTGAATTTCGACTACCTTGAAACCAGCCTGAACCGCTCTTTTAGTAGCCGACTTAAAGTCGGCAATTACTTTTTTAATTCCCGCAAGATCAAATTCAACTGGAATTTCATCCGCATTAAATCCTATAGCACTTGGCGCAACCGTATCCCAACCCCCCTCTTCTTTAGACAATTTCTGATGACCGTTCCAAGGCGCTGGAGTAGCGGCTTTTCTTCCCGCATGGGCCAATTGAATTCCGGGAATCGTTCCGTTTTCGGTGATGAAACGATTTATACTAATCATTTTTTCGATTTGCTCGTCTTTCCAAAGTCCTAAATCATTAGGCGAAATGCGTGCTTCTGGCGAAACGGCTGTGGCTTCTTGCAGAATTAATGCGGCTCCGCCCACTGCGCGACTCCCAAGGTGAACCAAATGCCAATCGTTGGCAAATCCATCAATAGCCGAATATTGGCACATCGGTGAAATAACAATTCTATTTTTTAGTACAAGGCTTTTTATCTGTAAAGGGGAAAATAATTTTGATGACATAATATGTTTTTTAAAATATAAAAGTAAATAACGGAACTTATGATTCCAATTATAGCAAAGTTAACAGACCTAAGCCACACTAAATGCTAGAATTGATAGATTTAACAAACATTTAAAACCCAAGAAAAGATTAAAATGAAATAAATAAACAGAAAACAGTACTTTTGTTTTTTTTAAAGAACAGAAAATTAAAACATGGAAATAGTTATCAAGTTATCTCAATTTTTATTGAGTTTGTCCTTATTAATCATCCTGCACGAATTAGGACATTTTATTCCTGCCAAATTATTCAAAACCCGAGTAGAGAAATTCTACTTATTTTTTGACGTTAAATACTCCTTATTGAAAAAGAAAATTGGAGAAACAGAATACGGTATCGGTTGGTTGCCTCTTGGTGGCTACGTGAAAATCTCCGGTATGATTGACGAGAGCATGGACAAAGAACAAATGGCCTTGCCTCCACAAACCTGGGAATTTCGTTCTAAACCGGCTTGGCAACGTCTCATTATTATGTTGGGTGGCGTTACGGTCAACTTCATTTTGGCTTTTGTAATTTACATCGGAATGGCCTATGCCTATGGCGAAATGTTTATCGCTAATGCCGACTTGAAAGACGGGGTTTTGATACAAAACCAAGCCATGATCAAGGCGGGTTTCAAAACTGGCGATAAAATTATTTCTATCGATGGACAGCAATTGGATCGATTTGACAATCAGCTCAACATAAAAATAGCGATGGCCAAAGCCGTTCTGATTGAAAGAAATGGTAGTACTCAAGAAATAAAAATGCCTATCGATTTTATCGACCAATTATCAAAAACAGAAAAAATACCACTTATCGATTTGAGAATGCCATTTGTTATTTCGGGTGTGGAAGATGATTCTCCGAATAAAAATGCGGTGCAGCCCAAAGATATTTTAATAAATTTAAATGGACAAGCCGTAAAATATGCCGACGAAGTTTTACTTAATGTCCAAAAATTAAAAGGGCAAACCATTCCTGCTATCGTAAAAAGAGACAATAAAGAAATCACCATTAACTTAAAAGTAAGCGACAGCTCTAAATTAGGAATTGCCTATGCCAGCCGCCTACCCTACAGCAACCTTGAAAAATTAGGTTTATATAAAATCAGCAAGGAAGAATACGGTTTCGCCGAATCAATCCCTATCGGACTCGTTAAAGGGAAAGATCAATTGGTGAGCTATGGCAAACAACTAAAAATGATTTTTAGTCCAAGCACAGGCGCCTATAAAGGTGTGGGTGGATTCAAAGCTATTTTCGATATATTCCCTAGCAGCTGGAGCTGGGAAGTCTTCTGGAACATCACCGCTTTGTTGTCAATTATGCTTGGAGTGATGAACTTATTGCCTATTCCGGCACTCGACGGTGGACATGTAATGTTTTTATTATACGAAATCATCAGTGGCAGAAAACCAAGTGATAAATTCCTAGAGAACGCTCAAATGGTTGGTTTTGTATTACTTATCACTCTCTTGTTATTCGCAAATGGAAACGATATTTACAAGGCAATTATAGGGAAATAAAGTTTTTTGAAAATTTAGCTTAAAATGTTTGCAACAAACATTTTTCCCCTTATATTTGCACCGCTTTAAAAGTGAAAACACACTTTCCTTCTTAGCTCAGTTGGTTAGAGCATCTGACTGTTAATCAGAGGGTCCTTGGTTCGAGCCCAAGAGAGGGAGCAAATTGGAAAAAGAGGTCTTTATTGACCTCTTTTTTTTGTTTAAAACCCTCACAATTTTCTGTAAATAGACATTTTTTAGTGCCAAAAAAACCAAAGTACTGTACTTACTAAAAATATGGTTAAGAGGGAGTATTTACTAAGTTCATTTCCTAAAAAAACCCGCCACCCCAATTCTTCTAAAAGAGTATATAAAAGGGCTAAAATTATACCGAAGATAGTCAGAGAATAGTTAGTGTTTCCCGATTTTAGTGTACTTACAAATGAACCAATAAGGAATATTACAAGTCCGATAAACTCAATTTTTCTAATCCATAAATTTTCGCTAAACAGTTTTATTTTTAAAGGCGTTTTGTTTAATTAACCAACTAATATTGCTGCTAAGAATGGTCCAAATGCGTAATTTAAATTTACTTTAAACCCGTATGATGCTAATGGATTTGAAAGTAAATTTAGAAAATATGAAATACCAAAAGCTAATACAAAGAATAAAGTAATTTTTGTTGCAGCTTTTTTGTCAAAATTCAACTTGTTAATCTCCATAGTTATTATTTTTTTCTTTCGTATCGAATTCTTCAGCGTATTTTCTATTGTATGAACTTCCTTGATTTTACAACTTGGGGGCATCAACCTAAATTATGATTTACAAAAATTAATTCAATTTTTTAATCTGTGCCCTTTTTTGTAAAATATTTTTACTTCGATTCCCCAATAAACGAAGTTCAACCCTTTAATTTCTTAATAGTCACATACTCAATCATCGCATTATAGCTGCATCTTTCGTCGAAAAGGGGAGCTAATTGAAGAATTTTGCAAAACCCTACTGGCATTGAGGAGAACTTGTATTGGACTTGTTAATTTTAGCAGTTAAAATAAGGTGTTTTGGGATATAAAAAGAAGTAATAAATACAATTTTTTTCTGCTCGGCGAAGTGGCGGAATTTAATCACTTTCAATTCCAAATATAACAAAAATTTCAATCAGCGAATACATTTCCGATAAAGCCAAAACTAGCCATTATCACAAACCTCTGTAAGCAAATGTGCGTTTATTCAAAATTTCTCCATAAAAAGTTTTCAATTTGAAAACTTTTGTTACTTTTGTCAAATGAAAATCCTTGTAAAGAAGACGATTTTATTTTATATCAAAAAGTATCCAATCGCAGAAACTCAATTGCTGATTTGGTATATTGAGTTTTCTAAACATGGATTTAGTAATTTCAATGAGCTCAAGAAAGTGTATGGAAATGCTAGTATTGTGAATAATAACCGAGTTGTTTTCAACATTAAAGGAAATGATTTTCGATTGATTATTTCTATAAACTTTTTACAAGAAGCATGTTATGTGATTTGGTTTGGCACACATAAGGAATATGACAAAATAAATGTTGAAACCATTGCTTTTGACACTACAATTTTAACAAACAAAAAGATTTAATTATGAACTGGAAAGTATTGAAAACAGATGAAGATTACAATAAAGCTTCTCTACGAATGATGAAGATATTTAATGCCGAGCCAAATACTCCGCAAAGTGATGAATTAGATTTACTCATTGTTTTGATAAAAGATTATGATGAAAAGCATTATCAGTTACCTGAATTAGACGCTTTGGAAGTAATCAAATACAAAATGCAGGAAATGGGAATGAAGGCTAAAGATTTGGAACCAATCATTGGAAGTAAAGGCCATGTTTCTGCAATTCTATCTGGTAAACGCGAAATCACATTGAAGATGGCACAGAAACTAAAGGACTATTTTAGAATTCCTGCAGAAGTGTTTTTGCATAGTGCATAGTTTCTACTGAAATGGCGGATTAAAGCATATTTGCTAACTAGTTTATATGTATGACAAAGTCATATTATGCTGCTCCCAAAAAACAAGACAAGACTTTCACATAATTAAAGATAAAAAAAAACCTTAATTAGCAGAATTATGTCAAAAAGCAGAAGTAAAATTTCGCGAATTGATAGGGTAACATAATCAGTTATTTGAAGAGGTTAGATAATTTTGTTTTTTTAAACATTTTTGTTTTCTGATATATAATTTATAAATTAAAATCTATGTCTTTGATTTTAAGATAATTGAATAATCAATCATTGAGGTAAAACTGCAACTTTCTCCAAGAGAGGGAGCAAAAGCAGACAGGCTATCAGAAAATGATAGTCTTTTTTGGTTTTAGCCCTATAGTTCAACGAATAGAATATTTTTTTTCAACATAAACGATTCTTAATCCAACATCATGCTCCTAATCTTATCGGACTTTGGGTTTTAACCATACCTGAATACTGGGAAGTTGAATCGTATCGCAAGGAATTAAGGTATAGGGAAATCCCGTAATGTTTAATCTTATAAATTATAGAAACCGTAGTTACAATTGTAGATTAGAAATCCATTGAAAAAGAATAAGGAGAAGATTTCTTGTTATTAGTATTACTGGAGGTCTTGAGCCTGTAAAAAGTCAGGCAACAGCTAAAATGTATTTTACTGCAAGAACGGTGAAAGTTCCTGTAACTTTTGAAGAAGCAACTTGCAGAAGTTTAATTGGCAGCCCATTTGAAGGCACAATTAAGAAAGTTCCTAGCGATCCTTACGAATACACGATTCGTGAAACAGGAAAAATATTGAATTAGATTACCCTTACAAGTTCGTAACAGAAGTAGAGTAAATTAAAAGGGAACAAGTTGTCTAGGAGAGCGAAAAAGTAGCTCTGGTTTCCTTTGGAAATACTAACAACAATTAGACGGTGTAAAAACCGTCTTTTTTGTTTAAAACAACTCTAAAGTTCTTTTTAAAATACTACATTTAACCAATTAAGACTATAGTAGTAAATAACATTTTTACCGAATTATAATACAAAGCATGATCACAGGAGAAATAAAATCGCAAGTAGATAAAATATGGGAGTCCTTCTGGACAGGTGGAGTCAGCAACCCAATGACCGTAATCGAACAATTCACTTACTTACTATTCCTGCGCCGATTAGACGAAACACAGTTGCTAGAAGAGAAAAAAGCAGCCATGATTAAGAAACCTATCGCAAATGCTATCTATAGTCCGGAACAACAAGAGTTGCGTTGGAGCTCCTTTAAGAACATGGAACCACAAGCAATGTTTGACCTCTTCACTAGACCACTAGCAGGAGGGATATCCGTCTTTGAACACATGAAGGAGGTTGGAAATGATGTAGGCATATTTGCAAAATACATGAAAGGCGCCACTTTTATGATTCCGAATCCTAGATTACTGGATCAAGTAGTTCAGATGATAGATAAGATCAAGATGGAGGATAGAGACACCAAAGGCGATGTCTACGAATACCTACTCTCCAAGATTGCTACAGCAGGAACTAACGGACAGTTTAGAACACCAAGACACATCATTAGAATGATGGTTGATATGGTGCAACCTACGAAAGAAGATACCATTTGTGACCCTTCGGCAGGAACAGCGGGATTTTTAGTATCCGCAGGAGAATATCTACACGAGAAACATCCAGATTGGTTTCACGAAAAGGACTTTAGAGCGCATTTCAACAGCGATATGTTTAGCGGGATTGAATTTGACAACACCATGTTGCGCATTGGCGCCATGAATTTACAATTGCACGGCATAGAAAATCCTAACCTTATTGGCAAGGATTCCTTGAGCGAAAGCAATGGCGATATTCGAGATCAATATACACTGATCCTTGCGAACCCACCTTTTAAAGGTAGTTTAGATTATGATAGTGTAGAAAGTTCGATACTAAAAGTAGTGAAGTCTAAGAAGACCGAATTACTGTTTCTTGGACTTATGCTACGCATGCTGAAAACAGGCGGTAGATGTTCCGTAATCGTGCCTGACGGCGTACTGTTTGGAAGCTCTAACGCTCACAAACAGATTCGACAGGAAATCATAGAAAACCACAAACTCGATGCTGTAATCTCAATGCCAAGTGGTGTTTTTAAACCCTATGCCGGAGTAAGTACAGCAGTATTATTTTTTACTAAAACCGGAACAGGTGGTACAGACAAAGTTTGGTTTTATGATATGCAAGCCGATGGTTATTCTTTAGATGATAAGCGTGCCGAAAGCAAGAACAATGACATACCGGATATAGTAAGCCGCTACACCAACTTAGAAGCAGAAACCGACCGATTACGCACCGATAAAAGTTTCCTTGTACCCTTTGCTGATATTAAAGCCAACGACTGGGATTTGTCTATTAATAGATACAAAGAGGTAAAGTATGATGAAGTGACTTATGCACAACCTTCTGCTTTAATACAAGATATTAAGACGCTTCAAGATGAGAACAAGCAGCAATTACGAATCTTAGAAGAGTTGTTGAAATGACAAAATATAACCTTTCACACATAAGTGAAAATGTAATCAAAATCAGCACTTGGAATCCTAGCATAGTTATTTCAAATCAAAATTTTGATTACATTGATCTCAGTTCAATTAATAAAGATTCCAAAAAAATTGATTCTGTTCAAGAATTATTGGGCAAAGACTCACCTAGTAGAGCAAGACAAATTGTAAAATTGCATGATGTTTTGATAGCTACTGTAAGACCAAATTTAAATGGTGTTGCAATTGTCAACAAAGAATACCTTAATACAACTGCCTCAACAGGTTATTGTGTATTAAGACCTAAGTCAACATTGGATAGTAAGTTCCTTTTTTATTGGGTACAGACAAGAGCTTTTATAGATGATATGATTAATAAAGCATCCGGTGCTAGTTATCCTGCAATTTCAGACAGAATAATTAAAGAATCAAAAATCCCTCTACCACCTCTACCACAACAACAGAAAATAGCAAACATACTCGATGCAGCAGATGCACTAAGACTGAATGACAAAGCATTGCTAGCCAAGTATGATGAACTTACATCAGCATTGTTCTTGGATATGTTTGGTGATCCAGTTAGTAATCCTAAAGGATGGGAGAAAATTGAGATGAAGAAATTATGCTCTTTTAAGAAGAAAAGTATAAAACCTGAAGACATTTCAGAAGGAGTTAATTATGTTGCATTGGATAGCATTGAGAAAGTTACAGGGAATATTATAACCGTTTACAACGTAGACAAAGGAGAAATAAAAAGCAATAAATTTTGGTTTGACAACTCATATATATTGTACGGAAAACTGAGACCCTATCTGAACAAAGTAGCACTACCGGATTTTGAAGGGATTTGCAGTACAGATATTATCCCTATCCAACCAATTGATAAAAAAACAAATAAATTGTTTATTACATCAATGTTACGGCATAATAGTTTTGTTGCTTTTGCAGACGAAAGAAGCAGCGGTGCAAATCTACCGAGAATTAGTCCTTCAGAAGTGGAAAAATATCCTACTATCAATCCACCAATCACACTTCAAAACCAGTTCGCAGAGCGTGTTGCCTTAATAGAAGAACAGAAAGCGATTGCACAAGAGAGTTTAGAGAAATCAGAAGAGTTGTTTAACAGCCTATTGCAAAAGGCGTTTAAAGGAGAGTTAGCATAAAAAAAATAGAAAATGGCAACAAAAACAAATCAATACCTACCACAAAGCGTTTCTCATCCCGGAAAAACATTGGCTGCAAAATTAGAGGAACTAAAAATGAGTCCAAAAGAATTTGCCGTAAGAATAGGTAAACCAGAAAAAACAATCAGCAAGATATTATCTGGTGACAGTGCAATTACAACGGATATGGTGGTGCTTTTTGAAGATGTATTAAGCGTTCCTGCTCATTTCTGGCTCATCAGACAAAACAATTACGACGAAGCAGTAGCAAGATTAAAGAAAGATGTTGATTAAATTAAAAACAATGTCTACATAAAATTTTTTTCGTTTATTTCGTTTATTTCGAATTTTTTGTATATTTGTTGTCTCAAACAAAATGATTATGAACTCGCCACTAACATAATGTTTGTGCAAACAAACACCAGTAAGTAAAAGGCGATACCATAAATGACAGCAAACAAATAAAATTTACATTTATGAAAACATTAGATCACATCAATAGACCTTCAAAAACAGAGCAAAAAGTAGCAATTAAATCCTACGCGGCATTGTCAGCGGCTTTAGCGCATATAAAAGATGTAGAAACAGAAATAGAAATTGAAGAAACACAAGATAAAATTGTAATTCCCTCTCGAGCCTTGCAACTCCTAGGAGATATTCTAAAAGCAATGAGCGAAGGAAAACCCATTTCGATCGTGCCAGTGGCTACAGAAGTGACGACACAAAAAGCAGCGGAAATTTTGGGTTGTTCTCGTCCTCATTTAGTAAAATTGTTAGAAGAAGGCGAAATGGAATTTATAAAAGTAGGCAAGCATCGTAGAATTATGTTTGAAGATGTTTTAAAATACAAACAAAAAATGAAAGAAGAACAGAAAAAGCACATTATAGATATGATGAACCAAGACGAAGAATTAGGCTTGTATGATTCATAGTGTAAAATTTAAAGCTGTTTTAGACACCAATGTCATATATCCTATAGTCATTCGTGACTTGTTGTTTTGGTTTGCCTTTTATGAATTGTATACACCCAAATGGAGTGCTACTATTTTTAGTGAATGGAAAGCCGTTATGATTCGAAAAGAGGTAACAGACGAAGAGGCAGAAAAAAGAGTACAAAGAGCCAATAGTGCTTTTCCGGACGCATTAGTTACTAATTATGAAAGTTTGATAACACATCTAACTTTGCCTGATGAAAACGACAGACATGTTTTAGCAGCTGCCATAAAATCGAATGCTGATGTAATTGTAACTAATAATTTAAAAGATTTTCCGAAGGACTATTTAAGTTCATTTGGAGTAAGTGCCAAAAGTGCTGATGATTTTTTAACAGATATCATAGACTTAAATCCAGATATTGCTATCAAAGCATTTAAAGAAATGGTGTTAAACAGAAAAAATCCAAATATGGATGAATTTGAAGTTTTAGAAAGTTTAAGAAGAGTTGAATTATTTGATACTGCAAATTATATTCATTCCCTTTTGTAAAAAAGATACATAAATGAGTAATTTTAAATTTCTTCAACAAGAGTGGTTGTCACTTTACAGCAAACTGAAAACAGCAGAGCAAAGGGTTTATTTAGAACCTGTTTCTACTGCTACCTATTGTCGTTTGGTAGTAGAGGAATGTATGTACTTGCTTTTTGACATAGAGCATATAGAGAAGCCATACAATACAGAACTGGTTCAATTAATGGATCACGAAGAAATTAAAAGTATTATCCCATATCAACTTCGAGAAGGATTGCACATCGTTAGAAAAACTGGAAATAACGCAGCACATTATGGCAATCGCATTAGTTCTAAAGAAGCCTTAATCAGTATTAGATATATTTATGATTTCACCAAATGGTTGGCTCAAACCTACAGTAAAGAGTCACCAGAAATACCAGGCTTGTTTAATGAGCAAGTCATTCCAAAACTTGGAGAAAAACAAAGACAATTAAAAGACCTTCATCAAGAGCAGGAAAAGGCACAACAGCAGTTGTTAGAGCAAATTGCTAAACTGCAAAAAGAGAAAGAGGCTATTCTTGCAAAAGCCGAAGAAAGTGAAGCCTCATTAGAAGCCTATAAACAACAAACACAACAAGCGGTTGTAAAACTCAAGAAGCAAAAACAAGCACGCCTAAAACCTATAGCTACCGAATTTACCGAAGCACAAACACGACAACATCTTATTGATGTAGATTTGAGAGAAGCCGGTTGGAATAATTTATCAGTAGGAAGAGATTTAGAATATCCTGTAAAAGGAATGCCTATAACCGCTGACAATCCAAAAGGAAACGGATTTGTGGATTATGTGCTTTGGGATGATAACGGAAAACCATTAGCTCTCATAGAAGCCAAACGTACTACTAAAGATGTAGAAATTGGAAAGCATCAAGCAACATTGTATGCCAATTGTCTGGAACAAATGCACGGACAAAGACCTATCCTATTCTATACCAATGGATATGAAACTAAGATTTGGGAAGATACTTTCTATAGCTCTCCAAGAAGAGTCTATGGTTTCTATACTAAAGAAGAATTACAATGGCTGATTCAAAAGCGTTCCACCATCAAAGACTTACGCAAAGCAACTATTAATACCGCTATCATAAACAGACCTTATCAGTTTGAAGCCATAAATCGCGTAGCAGAAACTTTTGTTA
>Ga0209084_1001820_pt1 | contig 17338 bp, 13 predicted proteins | sample C_130820_MF_Meta_FD_187309 | JGI IMG/M metagenome (GOLD analysis project Ga0209084, IMG submission 187309) | Freshwater microbial communities from Lake Croche, Canada to study carbon cycling - C_130820_MF_MetaG (SPAdes) (version 2) | ecosystem: Environmental > Aquatic > Freshwater > Lake... | reverse complement strand
TGGGGGCACCATCCTGCCCGGCTGCCTGAACGGCAAACTCATCGATGTCGTCTCCGTCTTCGAAGCGGTCGGACAGGAAGCTGCTGGAGTGATCTCAGCCAAGGAGCGTAAGGCCGTCGAGTCATGCGCAATTCCGGGGCCAGGTTCCTGCGGTGGCATGTACACGGCCAACACCATGGCCTCGGCCATCGAGGCTATGGGCATGAGTCTCCCGAACAGCTCCGCCCAAGCCGCTGTCTCCTCGCATAAAGTGCAGGATTGCCGAGAGGCCGGAGCCGCTGTTCTCAACCTGCTTAAGAAAGGCATTCGTCCCCTCAACATCATGACCCGTGAGGCTTTTGAGAACGCCATTACCGTCGTGATCGCCCTTGGCGGATCGACCAATGCGGTCCTCCACCTCCTCGCCATCGCCCACACGGCCGGCGTGAAGCTGAGCATCGACGACTTCACCAAAATCGGCAAACGGGTTCCCGTTCTCGCCGACCTCAAGCCGAGCGGCAAATACCTAATGTCCCAGCTCATCGAAATCGGCGGCATCGTCCCCTTAATGAAGGATCTGCTGGCAGCCGGACTCCTCCACGGCGACTGCATGACCGTCACCGGAAAGACACTCCGAGAGAACCTGTCCGCCTTCAAGCCCTACCCAAAAGGACAACAGATCATCCGCCCCCTCAGCAACCCAATCAAAAAGGAGAGCCATCTCGTCATCCTCAAGGGGAACCTCGCCCCGGACGGCGGCGTCGCAAAAATCTCCGGCAAGGAAGGCCTTCGCTTTGAAGGCAAAGCCCGAGTCTTCGACTCCGAGGAGAAGGCTCTCCAGGCCATTCTCGCTAAGAAGATCAGGAAGGGTGATGTTATTGTCATCCGATACGAGGGACCCAGGGGGGGGCCCGGCATGCGCGAGATGCTTTCGCCGACCAGTGCCGTGATGGGACTTGGACTCGGCAAGGATGTGGCCCTGATTACAGACGGACGCTTCTCGGGAGGCACGCATGGCTTTGTCGTCGGCCATATCACCCCGGAAGCCATCTCCGGCGGACCGATCGCCCTCGTCAAGGAGGGCGACATCATCACCATCGATGCCAGCAAGCGAACCCTCTCCATCGACGTCACCGCCACCGAACTTGCCAAGAGGAAGAAGGCCTGGAAACAGCCGCCACCTCGCTACCGCCGTGGCGTTCTTGCCAAATACGCCGCCCATGTCACCGACGCTTCCCATGGCGCGGTGACCGATGACGGACTCTAAAACAGACTATACCCCGAGTTTCGCCTCGGGGAACTCCTTGGCGACCGACTCGAAGACGGTCTTGGCAAACTGGACCCGAGCATACCATTTGTAGTCTCCGGCTATGAGCGTCCAGGGAGCGAACTTCGTCGAGGTTTTCTGAAACATGATTTCGGCCGCCTCGTTGTGCTGCCTCCACTTGCGGCGGTTGCGCCAGTCCTCATCGTTAATTTTCCAGTGCTTGTAGGGATCGGCCTGACGCTCCTTGAAGCGTTTGAGTTGCTCTGCCTTCGAGACCTGAAGGAAGAGCTTGATCATGATCGCCCCACCCTCGACGAGGGTCTGTTCGAATTCATTGATCTCACGGTAGGCCCTAGACCACTCCGCCGTAGTGGCGAATTTCTCGACCCTCTCCACAAGTACGCGCCCGTACCAAGAGCGGTCAAAGACGGCTAACTCTCCCGCCGGCGGGATCTTATTCCAGAACCTCCACATGTAATGGTGACGATACTCCTCGGCTGTCGGTTTTTGGGTTGAGTAGACACGCACAAGACGCGGATCAAGACGCTCCAGCGTGCGCTTAATGGCACCACCCTTCCCGGCGGCATCAGGCCCCTCGAGCACAATAATAACCGTGCGTTTGCTCTCCTTGAGTCGCAGCTGGAGATTCAGCAATCCAAGTTGATACTTCTTGAGATCGCGCGCATAAGACTCCTTGGTGATCTGCTGCTTTTGGTCGAGTTGATCGAGCTTGAGAGTTTTGAAGTTCATGGAATGCAAAAGAAATTTAATAGGGAACTCACTTCACTAAAGCCTCAAATACGATTTTTTCAGTCAGCAATTCCGGAAGAACGACAGGATCACTTTCCTTGCCCGGCGGATAATAGACAGCCAGCGGGACTCCGACGCGATCGAATGACTTGAGCGCCGCCGTGATTGCTGGGTCTGCATTTGTCCAGTCTCCTTTCATTGCTATGATACCCTTATCCTTGATGAGCTGCGTGACAGCAGGGACATTGATCGCTGCGCGTTCATTGAACTGGCAAGTCAGACACCAAGAGGCTGTGAAATCGAGAAACACAGGCTTTCCCTCGGCTCGGAGAGCAGTGAGGGCTTCCGGCGTGTAAGGAACCCATGCAATTCCATCTACTGCGCCGCTTGTCTTGAGCGTCGCGGCTTGTGTAACCCAGATCCGTCGTGCGGTGAAGGCAATGGCGGCAAGAGCTAGAAGAACAATCAGAGAGAGATAGACTACACGGGCCCGCGAGCCGCCGACAGAAAGAATCCCGAAGAGCCAAGCGCAGAATCCCAGGATTAGAAAGAGAGCCAACAGACTGAGAGCGGCTTCATTCCCACGCTGATTTTGCAGGACCCAGAGCAGCCAGAGATTAGTGGCAAGCAGAGGAAAACCCATAAACTGCTTCAAGCGCTCCATCCAGACTCCCGGCTTGGGAATCCATTTTCTCCATCCCGGTTGTGCCGAGAGCAGTAAGTAGGGAAGCGACATGCCGAGTGCCACGGAGGCGAACATCGCCAGAATCACAAGAGAGCTCTGTCCAAAAGCAAAACCCAGCGCACTGCCCAGAAAGGGAGCCGTGCAGGGCGTGGCAAGAAGTGTGGCAAATAATCCCTGAAAGAAAGATCCTCCATATCCTTCGCGACGCGCGGTATGGTCCAGCGAAGTGGTGGCGCTGCCCGGGAGTGTAATCTCGAAGAGACCGAAGAGATTGAGAGCAAAGAGGAAGACCAGAACACTGAGCCCGACGACAAAGAGAGGATTCTGAAACTGGAAGGCACCCCAGGTCACTTGCGACCCTCCGGCCTTGAGCGCAATCACCAACAAACCAAGCCCCAGAAACCAAATGAAGATCCCCGCGGCGAAAGCAAGTCCATAACGAAAGATCCGCTTCGGGGACTCTCCTGCTTGAGCAATAAAGCTAAAAATCTTGAGCGAGATCACCGGAAGGACGCACGGCATCAGGTTCAGGATCAGACCACCAAGAAAGCCCGAGAAAAGGGCCGCGATCAAGACCCCGAATGAGACCCCTGCATGCTCACTACTCCCAGCCGAATTCCTGAGCGATCCTCCGATCCACCAAGCTTGTCGTGAGTCTCCTGTTGATTCAACCAGTAGGGCATGAAAGGGTGCGGGGCCATCCCAGGGAATCGAGAAGACAACGGCAGGCCCTTCTGCTCCTTCGGAAACAAGACGCGTCACATGACCAACCGTCGTTCCCTCCGAAGGATCGGGATAGAGTTCGTAGGTCGCACCGCGCTGTCCAGTGAAGGAGATCGCCTTGTTTCCACCCTTTGCTGAAATGGAGACTGAGAATGGAGGCAGTCCTATTGTCGGCCATTCTCCTTTGGACACATAGGAGCTCAACCACCGCATAATTTTTGTTGTGGGACCGGTAATCTCACAGCTCACTTCGGTTGATCCCGGAACACAGAGCTCCTTGCAGGCAAGCCATGAGAGAGAGGCCTTCAGTTCAATGGGCTGATCTTTGGGGATCTCCTTTGGCGGAGTGATCACGGCCCTCAGAAGCTGTCGCTTCTCGTATCCGTAAATCAGCATGTCGCCAGGCTCGGAGAACTGATTGGGAATAGAGAATTCAAGCGGGCCGGCATTCCATCCAGGAGGCAAATGCCAAATGATCTTGGGAGGGACTCCAGAATCTCCAGGATAACGCCAGTAGGTATGCCAGCCCGGTTTCAGGTCGAGCACGACCACTGCCATGAAGGGCTGTCCAGGCACCAGCGGCATCGAGGCGTCGAAGACCAGCGAGACATCGACCCCCTCACCCGTCCCCGCAAACAAGGATAAGGGGAGCAACAGAAACCCCACACACCCTAGGAATACAAGGAATGAGGACAGGAGAATTTTCTTCATACCATTCACACGAGTGACTCTAGCCGATGTTTCTCCTGCTGGCCTCCAAAAACCTTGCGGATGACCTCCTCGATAGGCACCTCTTGCACGGAGAGGTCTATCACCTGACCTCCAGCGAGGAGAGATGTGCAGGCGTGAGGCACCTCGGCGCGGGGAACCTCCACCCTGATCGAAAGTGGATTTTGCTCAAGGACAACGCCCGGCGGCCTGAATCCTTCGGGCAATGGAATACTGAAATCGGCCTCGATGATCTTGGTCGTGGTGAACCGACCGGCCACTTCCTCCAGAGATCCATCAAAGAAAATCCTGCCATGATCGATCAGGATCACCCGTTCGCAGAGCTCCTCTATATCTTGCATGTAATGGCTGGTGAGCAGTGTCACGACTTTGTGGCGGCGGTTATACTCACGGAGAAACTCTCTGACCTTTTTCTGACTCATCACATCCAGACCGATCGTCGGCTCATCAAGGAAAAGAACTTTTGGACGGTGCAGCAGGGCAGCTATTAACTCCATCTTCATCCGCTCCCCGAGGCTCAGTTCCCTTACCATCACGCCCATCTTGTCGCGGACGTCGAGCAATTCGATCAGCTCCCCGACCATCGACTCAAATTCCTTCCGATCAATTCCGTAGATTGCTCGATTTAGCTCCAGCGATTCGCGCGCCGGAAGATCCCACCAGAGCGCATTCTTCTGACCCATCAGCAGAGCGAACTGACGCTTGAGTTCGACGGGACGCTTGGAAGGATTAAATCCCAGCACCGAGGCGCTTCCCGAGGTCGGCTGGAGCAGTCCCGAGAGCATCTTGAGTACCGTGGTTTTGCCGGCACCATTAGGTCCGAGGAAGCCGATGAACTCACCTTCCCCAACGGAAAAGCTGACCCTGTCAGCGGCCTTTGTCTCGGTGTAGGTGCGGTGGAAGAGCCCACGCACAGCCCCCATGAGCCCCTCCTCCTTCCTGTAGGTACGGAAGGTCTTAGTGAGATCGTTGACTTCAATGACAGGAGATTTATTCATTTCAGTCGTGCTCCGTTAAGATGCAGTTGCCGTAGTGCTTCGTATAGGACGATCCCAGTGGACGTTGAGAGATTGATGCTGCGGGTCCCTTCCGTCATCGGAATTGTGACTGAGGATTCCGGATTGGCAGCCAGCAGGGAGGATGGAAGGCCTTTGGATTCCCTACCGAAGACAAGACAATCCCCATCCTGGAACTCCACATCCCAGTAGGCACGCTCCACCTTGCTACTGAGATACCAAAAGCGGGATTCGGGCATAGCGAACTGCAAATCCTCCAGACGATCCCAGCTCTTGAAATCGAGACGCTCCCAGTAATCAAGTCCGGAACGACGAATATCCTTTTCATCGAGAGAGAATCCCAACGGCCCAACCAGATGAAGCCGCACACCAGCCGCCACGCAGAGACGGCCGATATTACCGGTATTCTGTGGGATCTCTGGCTCGATCAGGACAATATGCAGCATGGATGTTTAAGGATTGAATCTGGAAATCAGGAACTCATGAAGCTGAATTCCTTGGACCCATAGAGGGTTAAATTCTCTCCACTCTCGACTCTGGGCCCTCGGCTTGGCATCCTTGCTTTATGAACTCCATGTCAGCAATCAGCATCATTTTCGGAATCCTTCTCAATGTGGTTGGCCTTATCGGTTTCTTCGGAACCGGAGCAGCCCATCCTACGTCCCTTATTCCCTGCGGACTCGGCCTCCTGCTGGTAGTCTGCGGCTTGCTGGCACGCATCGAGAAGATCCGCATGCATGTAATGCATGCGGCGGTCCTGGTCGGCCTGCTTGGCTTCGGAGCCACCGTTTCGGCTTACGGAATGCTTCTTGCTGTGCTGAACCAGACGGCCGGAGACAAGACCAACTCCTCCATCGCGAAGATGGCCACAGCCCTTATCTGCGGACTCTACGTGGCCCGCTGCGTCCAGTCCTTTGTTCAGGCTCGTCTGCTCAAGAAGCAGGGCAAGAAAACTTACTGAATCGGTTGAAAAAGACCCGCTTGGGGCATCCTTGTTTCAGAGGAAGCCTGATCTCAAAAGGATCGCTTCACGCGGGGCACATGAAGGGATACACGGTTTACTCTGGTTGATCGGTGTCAGTGCGGAAGGGAGCAGCGGGAAGCCCTTCCTTGTTATAGAGTGTGCCCTTGGGGAAACCTCTCCATCCATATCGGACGGCTATGGGATGGGGAACGGCATCACTCCAGAGCAGAACCTTGTCGCCTTCAATGCGGCCTTGCGCCGGGAACCACTTGCGATCACTGCCAGCAAGCGCGAATCCCTTGAGAGAAGTGACAAGAGAAGGAGAAACGCCCTCCGCCTTCCAAGGAGAGACACCCAGCACTAGACCGCTACCCACGGAATCAAAATCCACTCGAACTTTATCGTTATCCCTATCCTTACCCTTCTCGATGTTCATTTTGTGATAAATAGGGCCTGAATCCACAATCTCCTCACCATAGACACGGTGGCGGGCCAGCAGGGCAAGACGTCTCCCCACATCGAGTTTGTCCGGAGGGATCCTCTCGTCGGCGACACCGAGATCACTGGCCTCTGCCATCCCAGTGAATGGGAGAGAGAGTGCTGAGGCAATTCCCTCCCTGAGCCAGGGCAGCCCGCGGCCCGGGACCGGGTTGCCAGCCTGAGCATGATAGCTCTGAACCGCTAAACCCTCCTCATCTCCAAATCCGGCTGGTGAAACACAATAAAAGGGGAAGGGTCCCTCCCCCCATTTCTCTCTCCAGTCACGGATCATGCGGGGAAGAATGCGGCGGTACTGCAGGGCCGCAGTACCCTCATCAGACTCCCCTTGATACCAGATGATTCCTGTGATGGCGTAAGGAATAAGGGGATGGACCAGTTGCTCAAAACACGAGCCGGGTTGGGGATTTCGTGTCTCTCGATCCAGAGATGAAGAGATGGAGGGTGGCTTGGCAAGTGCACGCTGACTAACCCAGGAGAGGATGGGCGAGTCATCACGTGTGCACTGGATCATACCAATCGGGAGGTGATGGGAAGTTCTCAGGTCCCTCGCAAAGAAATATCCCACGGCGGAGAAAGCGGGGGCGCTCTCGGGGGAGCAAACAACCCATTGCCCTTTTTTTGGAGCGGGCTTAGCCCCTAACCGAGTTTCATCTTTGTCCAAGGAGTGGTCGTACTGGAAAAAACGTAGCTTCTCATCGGCGATTTTCTCATCCGATTCCTTGCCGATAGGAGCATCGGAAAGCGGCAACGCCATATTCGCTTCGCCAGCACAGACCCAGACATCGCCCACAATGACATCATGAAATTCCAGGCGGTTGTTGCCATTGATCACCATGACCAATGGGTCGGGCGATGATGGCAATGGGCGCAAGGTGAACCTCCATTTCCCAAAGGCATCGGCCACAGTCTCCTCAGAAAGATTGCCGATTGAAAGGGAGACATGTTCGCCAGGCGAGGCTGAACCCCACACCGGAAGAGTCACTCCCTGCTGAAGCACCATGTGATCGCCAAAAATCGGCGACATCGAGACATCCGCGTGAAGACCCACTCCAGAGAGCCAGAGAAATACAAAAAACTCGCGCAGAAGCGCAGCGGCGCAGAGGGATTTAAGACACATCCCCTTCAAGTTTTCCCACAAGCTCTTGAGTTGGCATCTGTGGCCGTTTCTTCACGTGCCTGATTCTTCTGATTTGCTTGCTTGGCCGTTGCTATGCATCCGTTGCATCCAGATTAAAAATCTCCGTGCCTCTGCGCCTCTGCGCAAATCATCGGTTCACTATCTGGAACCCCGATCCTTCTTGAATCCCTTCGCGAATTTGCTCGGCTTTCCTTTCTCAAAGGGAGCCTTGAAAGCAGGCTTAAATGAAGGCTTCACCGCAGGTTTGAATCCCGGCTTCGCAGCTCCTCCCTGGGAACCCTGAGAGGCATACGGCGGGACAATACCTGGCTCACGCGGCTGAAAGTTCCCTTTCTTGAAACCCTTAGAGCCCTTTGGCTGGGCGAATCCCTCATGGTCCGGCAACTCATTGGGGAACTCACTCTTGCCAGAAACCTTTGGAGCTGAGAAGGACTCCTCTCCGCCGCTCTGACCAAGCAGAAGTGAGAAGAGCGCGGAGCAGACCTCCGTTGCCTGGAACCCTTCTTCCATCAACCGGTCCGTGAATTGGGTCTGATCGGTGTAGTTCCGCGAGGCCAAAAGGGCCTGAACCTTCCCGAACATCTGCTCGGAACGTTTTCCCTCCACCTCGGAAGAAGTCGGAATATTTGCCCTGCGGATGCGGGAATGGGTGAACTTCTCGAGATACTGGATCTTGTAGATGTCACGTCCGGTGACGAACGTGGCGGCCATTCCCTTGCGGCCTGCGCGACCAGTACGGCCGATACGATGGACATAGTCTTCGGGATCATGCGGCAGGTCGTAGTTGATCACTACCTCCAGGGCATCTACATCGATGCCGCGGGCGGCGACATCGGTGGCCACCAGGAACTCGAACTCGGAGTTCTTGAACTTGTTCATGACACGGGTGCGCTGGGCCTGGGTTATGCCGCCGTGGAGTCGGTCTGCCGAGAATCCCTGCGCTAGCAATGCATCGGCAAGCTCGTCCACCATGCGCTGGGTATTGCAGAAGATAATACCGAGTCGAAAGGCGTGAAAGTCCACCAGACGAATCAGGGCCTGTGTCTTGCCGCGCGGCGGAATCTCGTAGAAGAACTGCTCGATGTCAGGAGCGGCAACATCCTTTCGCTCAATGGCGACAGTCTTGGCATCGCGGGAATAGCGGCTGATGAGCTGCTTGATCGGACCTGAGAGTGTGGCGGAAAAGAAAACCGTCTGGCGCTCATCGGGCGTCGCATCCAGGATCTTCTGAATGTCATCGCGGAAACCCATGTCGAGCATCCGGTCGGCCTCGTCCAAGATCGCGACCTTGAGCTGATCGAGCTTAAGAGTGCCGCGCTCAAGATGGTCGATGATGCGTCCGGGGGTACCGATAACTATCTGAACTCCTTTCTTGAGCTCAAAAAGCTGGCGATCATAGGAGGCGCCTCCATAGATGGGCACCGAGTGGATAGAGCGCTTGAAGGCAGTCAGCCGGTGCACCTCGTCAGCGACCTGCTCGGCGAGCTCGCGGGTGGGACAAAGGATCAGGACCTGAACGGCCTTGCTGGAGGGGTCAACTTTTTCGATAGCTGGAATTGCAAATGCTGCCGTCTTTCCTGAGCCCGTCTGAGACTGACCCACCAGATCTCCTCCTTCCATCAGGACCGGAATAGCGGCTGACTGAATCGGCGTGGCCTCCTCAAAGCCAAGCTGGGCGACTGCCTTGAGGATTTCAGGTGAGAGCCCAAGGCTGTCGAAGCGGTGTTTTTCCATAAGGCAGGGACTCTACGCACTAAAGAAGCCCGCGTCACCCTTGTTCGGAGAAAGAGAGCAAATTCTCACATAGAGACGCAATATTTCATCATCCGATTCTTTTTCTTTGGAATCACTGCTATGATAACTTTCTAGTGAGCACGGATATTCCTGAACAGTATGATGTCATCGTGATTGGCGGTGGTGGTGGTGGCATGTTCTGCGCCTTCACGGCGGCGAATCGTGGAAAGAGGGTCCTTCTTCTGGAACACAAGGAACGACTGGGAAAGAAGATCGAGATCTCCGGAGGGGGGCGTTGTAACTTCACCAATATCAACGCCTCCGCGGAGAACTACTTATCAGGGAACCCCGACTTCTGCAAATCGGCACTGGCCCGCTACACCCCTTGGGACTTCATTGGGCTCGTGGAAAAGCACGGCATCGCCTACCACGAAAAGAAGCTGGGACAGCAGTTCTGCGATGGTAGCTCGCGTCAGATCATCGGAATGCTGGAGAGCGAGTGCCGCGAAGCCGGAGTCCGGGTCCTCTCCCACTGCCAGGTACGGGAGGTGGAAAAGAGTGACAAGTTCATCATTCACACCTCTCGGGGAACTTTTCATTCCGATTCCTTGGTGATGGCCACGGGAGGGCTCTCCTTTCCCAAGCTCGGCGCCAGTGATCTCGGCTATCGGATAGCCCGGAAGTTTGGAATCAGAGTAACGGAACTCAGTCCAGGGCTCGTTCCCCTCACCTTCCAATCTTCGGAAAAAAGCTTTTACGAACCCCTTGCCGGGGTGGCCCTCCCAGTCCGCATCACAGCCGGAAGCCGTCGCTTCGAGGAGGCCATGCTCTTTACCCATCGGGGACTCAGCGGCCCGGCAGCTCTCCAGATCTCCTCTTATTGGGATGGAAATTCCCCTCTCGCGATTGACCTTCTCCCTGATAAGAAAGACTCGGAGGCCTTCGCAGCAGCAACCCGCAGCGGCACAACAGCATTGCAGAATCTTTCCAAGATCTGGCCCCGGCGCTTTGCCGAGTCATGGTGTGATAGGAACGCACCCGAGAAGCCGCTTGCAAGTTGCAGCAAGGAGGAGATTGAGAGACTCGATGCGTCGCTTCATGAATGGAAACAGTCCTTCGCCGGGACGGAGGGCTACCCGAAGGCGGAGGTCACCTGCGGCGGGATCGACACCGGTGAACTCTCTTCCAAGACTATGGAATCGAGAAAGGTTCCGGGTCTTTATTTCATCGGTGAAGTTGTGGATGTCACTGGCTGGCTGGGTGGTTATAATTTTCAATGGGCCTGGGCCAGTGCCAGTGCCTGCGGTACAGCAATTTGATTCTGTAATTATTAATATGGAACTCAGCAACTCATGATACTGCTTACTTCAGCTCCTGAGTTCCTGAGTTTCATAATTAATCTTTTTTTTCCTTCTGTGCGCAAACGTAATCCCCACAAGACTTCCGATCCTCGGCGCGACACCGAGGAGGCCATTGCCGGTGTCCGTCAGATCTATGCGGAGCTCAAGGCCAAGCCTCCCGAGAGGAACTGTACCCTGCTGACCGAGTGCTGCCGCTTTCAACTCACAGGTGCGACTCCCGTTCTGACCAAGGGAGAGGCACTCACGGCAGCGAAGGCTGTCCGCGCAGCAGGTAGAAAGGAACTGCCGAAGCGCGAAGATGGGGCTTGCCCGCTACTTCACCCCTATACGTCACGCTGCATGATCTACGAGGGACGACCTTTTGGATGCCGTACCCATTTCTGCGAAGCCGCAGGAGGCCCCTATACCAGAAAGGAAGTCTCCGAGTGGATCCACCGCCTAGAGGAGATCGACGCCCGTATCGGAGGGGACGGGGGGCGCGACATCACCGTGGCCATCCGGGATGCCCTGGAGGACTTGAAGTAGTGGTTAAAAGCCCGAGCAGCATTTTAATATGGAACTCAAGAACTCAGGAAAGACTTTGAAACTCCTGGAGAATCCAGATTTCAAGCTTCCTTCATTGAGCGCCATAGATCCTTTTTTGCTTTTCATGCTGCCTTCTTCCTTTCCATCTCTTCCTGATTTCGTGATTAACTGATGGCCATGGAGAAACGCCCCGGCACAACACTCGTCATCGTCGGTCACGGATCGACGACCAATCCAGACTCCAGCGAGCCCAACCACCGCCTGGCCGATGCCATCCGTGAGCGTGGTATCTTTGATCAGGTTCTCTGTTGTTTCTGGAAGGAAGAGCCCTCCATGCGCGAAGTGATGCATTCTATCTCGTCTTCGGAGGTCTACATTGTGCCGAACTTCATCAGCGAGGGGTACTTCACCCAAACTGTAATCCCTAGAGAGTTGGAACTCGAAGGTCCCATCACACGGCGCAACGGCATGACCATCCGCTACTGCGAACCTGTCGGCAACCATCCCTCGATGACGGAAGTGTTGCTCAAGCGCGCACGTGAAACGGCTCCAGGAGTTCCAACCAAGGAAACCAGCCTGCTGATCGTTGGACACGGGACTAATCTGAACGACAACTCCGCCAAAGCAGCAAAAACCCAAGCACGACTCCTTTCCGAGCTCGGTCTCTATGCGGAGGTACTCCCCACCTACATGGAGGAGGCCCCCTTGATCAGCGACTGGGCCGCCATGACAACCCAACAGCATGTCGTCGTGATTCCCTTCTTTATCAGCGACGGACTCCACAGCTATCAAGATATTCCCGTACTGCTTGGCATCCGCGAGGAAGTCGGGCCAGCCGCTAGCCAATCGGAAGTCTTCCAGTCCAACCCAAACCACCTGCAGGGCAAGGAGCTCTACTATGGGAGTGCGATTGGCACCGATCCGATGATGGCCGATGTGATCCTCGATCAGGTAAAGGCGTTTGATGATCACGAAGATCGTCTCCCTGAAAAACCGGAATCAGTCACTGCATGAGGCTTGGAGCGGGGCTTTTGTTTCTCCTGCTCGCCTCGGTGCCCCTGAGATCCGAAGAACAGAGGACGGCAGAACCATCGTCTCCTCCTAACCCCTCTCACCACGCTCCTGAAGTCGTCGAGAGAAGAGTCGACCAGCTTCTCTCCAAACTAACCCAGGAAGAGAAAATCAGCCTACTGGCCGGTGATAGTGCGGACGGGATGTCGACCCTTGCCATTCGGAGGCTCGGCATTCCCAAGCTGGTAATGGCTGACGGTCCGCAGGGGATCCGTGCCCATGGTCCGGCTTGCTCTTTCCCCAGCGGGATCGCACTCGCAGCAACCTGGGATCAAAAGCTGGCTTACGAGTATGGCTCGGCGATCGGACGGGAGGCCAAAGCACGCGGAATCCATATCCAACTAGGCCCCGGCGTGAACATCGCGCGCACTCCTCTGAACGGGCGAAATTTTGAGTATTACGGGGAGGATCCCTACCTCACCGGCGAGATGGCATCGCGTTGGATTCAGGGAATTCAAGCTCAGGGAGTCATCGCCACGGTGAAGCACTTTGTCGGCAACGACGAGGAGTGGCGCCGCATGGAGATCGAGTCATTGATGGATGAGCAGACACTGCGCGAAATCTATCTTCAGCCCTTCCAGAAAGCGGTTGGCCAAGGAGGTGCCTGGGCGGTGATGTCAGCATATAACAAGCTCAATGGATTCCCGAGCACCGGCAACGACCGCTTACAAAATAGAATCCTAAAACAGGAATGGGGATTCCCAGGTATTGTGATGTCGGACTGGTGGGCGACCCAAGACGTGAAGGACATCGCCACAGGCCTCGATCTGGAGATGCCGATGGGATACAAAGTTACAAAGGAGAGCGTCACCAAGGCGCTGCAAGAGAAGAAACTCAGCCAAGAACAGATCGATCAGGCCGTCAGGAGACTCCTCCGGATGGCTATCTCCATGGGATTCCTTAATGGCAAGCAGGAACGCAACGATCTCCCGCTGGACTCCAAACAGAATGCCGCGTTAGCGCTTGATGTCGCCACGAAGTCGATCGTTCTTTTGAAAAACTCACCGACATTCCTTCCACTGGATCGGAAATCCCTCCGGCATGTCGTCGTCTATGGGCCGAATGCCCAGGACACACCAGCTGTCGGAGGAGGTAGCGGCGGGGTCGAGCCCTTCCGCAAGGTGAGCTTCCTTCAAGGAATCCGTGATGCACTGCCCAAGGAGACGGAGGTCTTCTATGTGCCCATGCCACTCAGCAAGCCCTTTTCCTTGTCCAACTTCCTAGAGTTTGGAAAGGAGATCCCGGTACCGCCTAGAATTGTGGATGTCAGGAGGATGACCTGTGTGACGCAACCCAATTTCACAAAGGTCACCGTAAGGCGCGATAGAAAGATCAGTATCTCTTGGACGCATCGCTCCCCTCCGGAAGGAGTGTCTAAGGATCAGGAAGCCCGCGTGACTTGGGATGCTGAGATAAAGGTACCCGTTTCGGGGAACTACGAGCTCCTGACCGAGGGTCATCCCGAGATACGACTGGGCAACCGCGAACTCGGTAATCCCGAGAGCTATGTGATGTTACTGGAAAAAGGATCCTCCGTTCCCCTACGGGTCACCGCCAATGAGGTGGGTCGTGGAAGCGGCCATGTCTCGGTAAGGATCGGCATAGTCCCGGAGGAGGCCACCGGACTTTATCCCGCCAAGAGTGCCGATGTCGCGATCGTCTGCGTCGGGCTGAATCCCGATGTCGAGGGAGAGGGTTACGACCGTGGCTTTGCGCTGCCAGTCGCCCAGCAGCAGCTCATTGCGAAGGTTTCCTCGGCCAATCCCCGAACCATTGTGGTCCTGAGCGGTGGTGCAGCCGTTGACATGAGGACCTGGATCGACCGCATCCCCGTGGTACTCCAGACCTGGTACCTTGGCCAGAGTGCCGGCACCGCCCTGGCATCAATCCTCTTCGGAGATGCTAACCCCTCGGGACATCTGCCATGCACATTCGACCGCTCGATCGAGGAGAATCCCTCATTCCATGAGTATCCGGGGACGTTCCAGGAAGGAAAAGACTGGCCTGTGGTGAATTACAAAGAGGGCATCTTTTACGGATACCGAGGCTATGACCGATCGGGCCACGATCCCCTTTTCCCATTCGGCTTTGGACTCAGTTACACGAGTTTTGATCTCTCGTTACTCACTGCAAGTCCTATTGCAGATGGTCACACCATCTCTCTTGATGTGGCGAATACCGGCAAACGTTCCGGAGTTGCCGTCATTCAGCTCTACATAAGCCTAACGGGAGAATCGACTCCGCGACCCCTCCGAGAGCTGAAGGGCTTTCAGCGGGTCGAGTTGAATCCCGGGGAATCGAAAAAAATTAAGATCTCCCTCCCCGACAGCTCGCTCATGTACTGGCATCCGTTGAAGAACGAGTGGGTCATGCCTGAGGGACAGGTCTCCGTCGAAGTGGGTTTCTCCGAACGCGACATCCGCATGAAGGCTCTACTTCCAAAAATTGAGCCTCCAAGGTTGGAGCCACCGAAGTCAGACCCCACAGAATCAGGTTCCTTAAGATTAGTGCCATCTCTCAGCACAAACGCTCTGTGACGAAAATGTAACCTCAAGATGAAAGAAGGGACTTATCGAATCTCTTCCCTCTCAACTACATTCTGCTAATGCACCTTTTGATTGCTGACTTCGCTTCTGTAGGACTTGGAACTTGGGCTCTACTGGGATTGGCGCTTCTGCTGGCACTAGCCTTCGAGTTTGCCAATGGTTTCCATGACACGGCGAACGCTGTGGCCACAGTCATCTACACCCACACCCTTCCCGCGGTTCCCGCCGTGATCTGGTCGGGATTCTTCAACTTCCTCGGCGTGCTCACCTCCACGGGAGCTGTGGCCTTCAGTATAGTAAATCTGCTCCCTGTGGAACTCGTGATCCACATCGGATCGGCCGCTGGATTTGCAATGGTCTTCTCACTTCTGGTCTCAGCGATCATCTGGAATCTCGGCACTTGGTACTTGGGACTACCCGCATCCAGCTCTCACACGCTGATCGGATCGATCATTGGGGTCGGTGTCGCCAATGCCTTGATGAGTGACTCTCACTACTGGGGTGATGGTGTCAATTGGTCCAAGGCCAAGGAAGTCGGCATGGCCCTGCTTATCTCACCTGTCATCGGATTCTGCATGGCCGCCCTTCTGCTAATCGTCATGAAGATTCTTATCAAGAATCCCAAGCTCTACTCGACTCCAGACGGAAATCACCCTCCACCGGGGTGGATCCGCGCCCTGCTCATGTTCACCTGCACAGGGGTGAGCTTTGCCCACGGATCCAACGACGGCCAGAAAGGTATGGGACTGATCATGCTGATCTTGGTCGGCATCCTTCCCACAACTTACGCTCTAAAGAGCGAGAGCTCCTCGGCCGAGATCGCATCCCTCCGCTCGGGGCTTGCCGCCTCGATCTCCTACTCATCCGCCCACGCTACTGGGGCGAATACCTCCACGGTGAATTCCGATCCAGGCAAGGTCATCACCTCTTTCCTCAGGGGCCATCACTCCACGACACCCGATCTCTTCGCAGCGATCGGTGCTATTGCTAAAAAATCCGAGACCACCCTTGGTAGCTTTGAATCGCTGAATAAAATTCCAGAAGACAAACGCGGAGGACTCCGATCCGACCTTTACTTACTCTCCTCCGTCTCCTCGAAACTGGCAAAGAATCATCAGCTGGATTCCCCGGCCGCGGAGAAAGAGGCCAAGAAACTCACGTCCTGCATTAACGGTGTCACCAACTTCATCCCTATCTGGGTGAAGGTAGCCGTGGCTCTTGCGCTAGGTTGCGGAACGATGGTCGGATGGAAACGCATCGTTGTGACTGTCGGTGAGAAAATCGGCAAAACCCACATGACCTATGGTCAGGGTGCGGCCGCGGAACTCGTCGCCATGATCACGATCAGCATAGCGGATATACTTGGCCTGCCTGTCAGCACCACTCATGTCCTCTCCTCGGGGGTTGCAGGAACCATGGCCGCCAATGGCTCCGGTCTCCAGATGGCGACCGTGCGGAATATTCTCATGGCCTGGGTACTAACTCTTCCTGTCTGTGTCTTCCTCGGAGCGGGCCTCTTCGCCCTGGGACTCAATGTGATCGCCAGGCTAGGATTCCAGTAAGAGCAAACACAGCATCCATTTTTTAGAGGCTGCTTGATCGCAGCCTTTGAAGTGGATGCATTGGTACACTGTGACTCCAACAGTTTCAGAAATCCCCCTAGAAATCCCACGAGAAGTCCCGCTCGATATCCTGCTTGATAGAGCCACCATCCTTCGCCGGGTTGCGGCACTCGGGGTTCAGATTTCCGAGGAACTCACCGGTCAGGAACTCTGTGTCATGCCGGTCATGGATGGGGGGATGGTCTTCGCAGCCGATCTCGTGAGGGAAATTCACCTTCCTCTCATCATCAAGCCGATCAAGGCTTCCAGTTACGGAGAAGCTACCACAAGTTCCGGCACCCTCTCTCTCCCTTGGGGGATCCCCGAGGGAATCGCCGGAAAGGATCTGCTCTTGGTCGATGATATTCTCGATACCGGGTTGACTCTCCAGATCTTGAGGGAACGATTGATAGAGAATGGTGTAAGGAGCGTTCGGAGCTGTATCCTGCTTCGCAAGCATTCCTGCGTCCAGCTTTCCACAGATTACGTGGGATTTGAAATCCCTGACAAATTCGTCGTTGGCTACGGATTAGATTACGCCGGGTTCTACCGAAATCTTCCTTACATCGGCGTTCTGAATCAGGAGTCTGGAAGCTCCGCCTAGAACTTCATGCTCTTTACCCCCCCGTCAGAATAGTATCTTAAGTTTGAACAATACAGAAGTCGTTCCTCTTACCCTTATTGGCAAGACGCATCGTACAGGTGTCCCGACGGGACACCCATAGGATGCAATGAACCTCTATTTCTT
>Ga0209084_1001818_pt1 | contig 17356 bp, 14 predicted proteins | sample C_130820_MF_Meta_FD_187309 | JGI IMG/M metagenome (GOLD analysis project Ga0209084, IMG submission 187309) | Freshwater microbial communities from Lake Croche, Canada to study carbon cycling - C_130820_MF_MetaG (SPAdes) (version 2) | ecosystem: Environmental > Aquatic > Freshwater > Lake... | reverse complement strand
TTCACTGGATCTTTGCAGCCCTAATAACATTAGCCGGTCCGGTAGTTATTGATATTTTTAAAATAAATCCGTGGCCAATATTTGCTTTTTTTGCTTTTATGATGGTTTTACAATTGGTTTTTGTTATATTCATGATGCCGGAAACCAAAGGTTTATCTTTGGAGGAACTAGAACACAAAATGACTAAAAATGACTGATTCTAAAATTAATGTGGTTTGTTTCGGCGAAGTTTTGTTTGATGTTTTTCCAACTCATACAAAAATAGGTGGCGCACCGCTGAATGTAGCCCTAAGACTAGCTTCACTTGGCGCCAATGCTGAAATAATAAGCCGTATTGGCCAAGATGCACATGGAACTGAACTTCAGACTTTTATTAAGGAAAATGGAGTATCCACAACAACAATTCAAATAGACCAAGCTCTTAAAACGGGTGAAGTAATTGTAAAATTAGATGCCAAAGGGTCGGCATCCTACACCATTAATTATCCTGTGGCCTGGGACAATATTGAACTCAGCCCTAAAGCAATTCAATCAGTTGAAAATTCTGATGCCTTCGTTTATGGAAGCTTAGTTTGTAGAGATTCTCGCTCCTATAATTCACTTTCAGAATTATTAAAACTTGCTAAATATAAAATATTCGATGTCAATTTAAGGGCACCATTTTATAAAAAAGAAATCCTGCTGGATCTCATGATGCAATCTGATTTTATTAAATTTAATGACGATGAATTATATGAAATTTGCGAATTCCTGGATTCTCCTTTTCGCTCTTTAGAACAAAATATTCTGTTTATTGCCGAGTTTACCAATACAAAGCAAATATGCGTCACCAAAGGAAGCCATGGCGCTGTCTTATACACCAACGAGAAGAGGTATTACAACAGTGGGTACAAAATTAAAGTAGTCGATACTGTTGGCGCTGGCGATTCTTTTTTGGCCGGATTAATTAGCAACCTACTCAATGGAAAAGATCCGCAAACAGCCATCGACTTTGCCTGCGCTTTAGGCGCTTTAGTCGCTGAAAAGGAGGGCGCAAATCAAAAAATATCCAGTTCAGAAATCGCTGCCTTAAGAAATCCACTCAACAAATAAAAAAAAATAACACTCCCAAGCAATTCAATTTTATTTTTTATTTCTTTATTTAAGGACTCCTGCTAATTTTGTAGCTAAACCATTTGATTAAACAAAAAATTAACGAGTATATTTATTTTTCGAAAAGAACTGTTTTTGAAAAATAAATGTATACATTGGCAGCAATAATACATTCCAATTAGCAACTATTTATCAAGATGGAACTACTTCAATTATTGAATTAAAATTTACGCATTTATTTAAAAAAAATTTAGACATTTTGTTTCATGAAAGAGATTACGCTAAAAGAAATAGCAAATACTTTAGGAATTTCAATAACAACGGTATCTAAAGCCTTAAAAAATTATCCTGATGTAAGTGCCAAAACCCGAAAGGCGGTTATTGATTTAGCCGATCAGCTTAATTTTACACCCAATAGTTTTGCAGTTAATCTACGAACAAAAGAATCAAAAACAGTGGGTTTAATTATACCCGAAGTCTCTCATCACTTTTTCTCAAATGTTATTAATGGAATTATAGAACAAGCGGAAAAAAATGGATATTTGGTTATAATTCTCCAATCAAACGAGTCTATAGAACTAGAAAAAAAACAAGTTGCACTGCTTATCAATAAAAGAGTAGATGGGATTATGATGTCCCTATCCAATGATTCCAACGATGAAGATCATATCAAAAATATTATGAGGAAAAATATCCCCTTAGTACAATTTGATAAAATCGCAAAATTAATCCCAAGCTCTAAAGTGATAATCAATGATCAGAAAGCTTCAATGGAAGCCGTTCAGCATTTGATTGACAGAGGGTGTAAAAAAATTGTACACATTCGAGGACCCGTAAATCCTCAAAATGCCATTGACCGTTTTCTAGGTTATAAGAAAACCTTGGAGAAAAATAACATCCCCTATGATTCCAGTCTAGTATATACCTGTAAAAATGTGACTTTTGAAGAAGGAAGCTTTTTTGCCAAACAAATGCTGGAAGAACATCCGGATATTGACGGGGTATATGCAGTTACAGATCTAGTAGCTGTAGGTGTTCTAGCTCATTTTAATGAGGTTAAAATTCAAATACCAAATCAAATAGCGGTGATTGGATTTAGCAATTGGTTTATTTCACAAATATTCACCCCCAAACTGAGCACAGTTGATCAACCTAGCTATGAAATGGGGGTTTCTGCATTTAATTTATTATTGGAAGAAATGATTGCAAACAAAGAGGACCTCGAATTTAAGCCCCGAACTATTGAATTAGAAACACATGTTATTGAAAGAGAATCTACCCTAAGAACTTAATATTTCGCTTCAACCCCTCTAATTTTGTCCTTTTAACTGCCGAATTTTTGAATACTTCCTTAAAAACTTCTTCACTAATCTCCCTCCAATCTTTTTTTGTCATTGATAACAAATCTGGATTTGGATTAAAAAGTGGTTCTTCATGTGCTTTAGAAAATCGGTTCCAAGGACATACATCCTGGCATATATCACAACCAAATGCCCATTCTTCAAACTTTCCTTTAACCTCCTGAGGAATATTATTTTTAAGTTCAATGGTAAAATAGGAAATACACTTACTTCCATCTACTACATAAGGCGCAATGATTGCTGTTGTTGGACAAGAATCAATACAGGCAGTACAAGTACCGCAATGATCTGAAGTAGCCGAATCATATTCCAAATCCAAATCAACAATCAGTTCGGCTATAAAATAAAAAGAACCAACAGATTTAGTGAGTAAATTACTGTTTTTGCCTATCCATCCTAATCCACTTTTTGCCGCCCAGGCCTTATCTAAAACAGGTGCCGAATCAACAAAAGCGCGACCATAAACTTCTCCAATTTCAGTCTGAATGGAATCTAATAATTCTTTTAATTTCTCCTTAATGACATAATGATAATCTTGCCCATAAGCATATTTGGAAATTTTATAAGTATCGGCAATCTGAATTTCGGAAGGATAATAATTCAAAAGCAATGAAATAACGCTTCTTGCTCCATCGACAAGTAAAATTGGATTTAGGCGTTTATCAAAATGATTTTCCATATAAGACATTTCGCCTTGACTCTTGTTTTTGAGCCACGATTCTAGCCTTGGCGCCTCCTCTTCCAGAAAACCAGCTTTAAACACACACAATTTATCAAATCCGAGGCGCAAAGCTTCGGATTTGATAAATTGTGTGTGTTTTTCTTTATTTTGTATCACAGCTAAGATGGAGTTACCAATTAAAACAAACCGCCTTGAATATTCGTCCTAATCCTTCCTAAATGAGTATAAGCCTTCTCCGTTACTTCTCTTCCTCTAGGCGTACGCATGATAAAACCTTCCTGAATTAAAAAGGGCTCGTAGACTTCCTCAATAGTTTCGCTGCTTTCTGATACGGCTGTAGCCAATGTAGATAATCCTACAGGACCGCCTTTAAATTTATCGATAATAGTATGAAGGATTTTATTATCCATCTCGTCTAATCCATGGGCATCTACATTTAGTGCCTTTAGCGAATAACAAGCAATCTCAATATCAATCGTACCATTTCCTTTAATTTGAGCGAAATCACGAACTCGCCTTAATAAAGCATTTGCGATTCGCGGCGTTCCTCGGCTGCGTCCCGCGATCTCAATAGCAGCTTCCATACTGATGGGCATCTTAATAATAGCAGAACTCCTTTGAACGATAGTGGTCAAAAGTTCGGTAGTATAATACTGAAGCCGACTTTGTATTCCAAATCGCGCACGCATTGGCGCAGTCAACAAACCGGAACGGGTAGTAGCTCCTACTAACGTAAATGGATTTAAATTAATTTGAACCGAACGCGCATTAGGTCCAGATTCGATCATAATGTCGATTTTGAAGTCCTCCATAGCCGAATATAAATATTCTTCAACAATGGGGCTTAAACGGTGTATCTCGTCTATAAAAAGCACATCACGCTCTTCTAAGTTAGTGAGCAAACCTGCCAAATCGCCTGGTTTGTCTAAAACGGGTCCAGAAGTGATCTTAATCCCTACTCCTAATTCATTAGCCAAAATATTAGCCAGGGTTGTTTTCCCTAAACCTGGAGGTCCATGAAAAAGAGTATGATCAAGTGCTTCATTTCTTTGATTCGCTGCTTCAACAAAAACTTTTAAATTTTCCAATATCTGATCTTGACCTGCAAAATCATCAAATGCTAGTGGCCTTAATTTTTTTTCAAGATCCAGTTCTTCCGGATTGAAATTTATATTTGTCGGATCTAAATTTTCATTCATATAACAAAGATATAGAAACTTATTTACGGAACTATTGTTTTTTACTTTAGAACTTTAGAAACAAAATAAAAAAGCCTTCCCATATGGAAAGGCTTTTTTATTCTATTAAGATTTTCTAGTTGTGAATTTCTTCTTCTCCTTCTTTCAAAGGTACATTTTGAGGAACAAAATCATCATCATGACCCGGTTTGCTGTAATCATAAGGCCATCTGTGAACTTCTGGTAAAGCTCCAGGCCAGTTACCATGAATGTGTTCTACAGGAGAAGTCCATTCCAATGTATTCGATTTCCATGGATTCTGAACTGATTTCTTTCCGTAGAAAATACTACTGAAGAAATTATATAAAAATACCAATTGAAATGCACCTCCAATAAGTGCAAATACAGTAATCAAAACATTCACATTTTGTAAATCATCAAATAATGGAAAGTTGGTATTGGTGTAATAACGTCTAGGTAAACCAGCTAATCCAATAAAGTGCATTGGGAAAAATACGCCATAAGCACATATTGCTGTTACCCAAAAGTGAACATAACCTAAATTTTTATTTAACATTCTACCAAACAATCTTGGAAACCAGTGATAAATACCAGCAAACATACCATACAAAGCAGATATACCCATTACCAAGTGAAAGTGAGCTACAACAAAATAGGTATCGTGAACATTAATATCAAGTGTACTATCTCCAAGGATAATTCCTGTTAACCCTCCCGTGATAAAAGTCGAAACCAAACCAATAGAAAATAACATCGCAGGATTTAATTGCAAATTACCTTTCCATAGTGTAGTAATATAATTAAAAGCTTTTACAGCAGATGGTATGGCAATCAACAAGGTGGTGAAAGTAAATACAGATCCTAAAAACGGATTCATTCCCGATATAAACATGTGGTGTCCCCATACTACAGTTGACAAAAATGCAATGGCTAGAATGGACATAATCATAGCTCGGTATCCAAAAATGGGTTTACGAGAATTCGTAGCAATAACTTCAGAAGTAATACCCAAAGCTGGTAATAATACAATGTAAACTTCAGGGTGACCTAGAAACCAGAATAAATGTTCAAATAAAACAGGAGAACCTCCTTGATAATGTAAAACTTCTCCAGCTAAATAAATATCAGATAAGAAAAAGGAGGTTCCAAGACTTCTGTCCATAATCAACAATAAAGCAGCTGATAATAAAACAGGAAAAGAAACTACTCCAATAACGGCAGTGATAAACAAGCACCATACTGTTAATGGCAATCTTGTCATTGACATTCCTTTTGTTCTTAGATTGATAACGGTTACAATATAGTTAAGAGAACCCATCAAAGAGGAAGCAATAAAGATAGCCATAGAAGTTAACCACAAAGTCATTCCCATACCAGAACCACCAATGGCCTGTGGCAATGCACTCAAAGGTGGATAGATAGTCCATCCGGAAGAAGCCGGTCCTGATTCCACAAATAAGGAGGAAATCATGATGACACAAGACAAAAAGAACAACCAATAAGAAACCATGTTCATAAATCCAGAGGCCATATCGCGTGCACCAATTTGAAGTGGTATCAATAAATTACTGAAGGTTCCACTCAGAGCGGCAGTTAGAACAAAGAAAACCATTATGGTTCCATGTATGGTTACTAAAGCTAAATAAATATCATTAGTCATAACTCCGTTTGGAGCAAATTTATCACCTAATAAAATATTAAATATTTTAAAAGATTCTTCCGGCCAAGCCAGTTGCATTCTAAAAAGCATTGACATTCCAACACCTATAATTCCCATAAATATACCTGAAATCAAGTATTGTTTGGCAATCATTTTATGGTCGATACTAAAGATATATTTTGTTATAAAAGTATCTTTATGGTGGTGTTCATGTTCTTGATCGTGTGCGTGATCGTTAACTATAGCTGACATATATCTTTACTTTAAATTTTATAATTATTTCATTGCCATTGGGGCAACCGTTTTTGCATCAATAACTTTTGAGGAATCAGCTGTTTTTGCACCTGCATCTGTTGGACTTGCAGCTGTTTTAGAAGCTTTAAGTTCTTCTGCAAATGTAGGTTTTGAAGCCAACCATTTTTTGTAATCTTCCGGTGTATCTACAATAATTTTCATCTGCATGTTATAATGAGATACCCCACATATTTTGTTACAAAGCAATAAGAAATCAAAGGAATAAGGATCTAACGCCGCTTGACCATTGGCAACTAATTCTGCACTTTTCTTAACTCTAATAGCATTTATATTTGCTACTTTTTCTTGCATGAAAGGTTGTTCCCGCATTTCATCTGTAGTTATACTTGGTGTAAAAGCAAACTGAGTGACCATTCCAGGTACACAATTCATTTGTGCTCTAAAGTGAGGCATAAAAGCGGAGTGTAATACATCCTGAGACCTCATTTTGAAAAGTATCTTTTTACCTTTTGGTAAGTGAAGTTCTTTTACCACTTTATCATCATTTCCATTTGGATCGGATTCATCAACTCCTAAGGAATTGATTCCTTCAATATATCGAACATTCGCTTTACCCAATACATTATCTTCTCCCGAATAACGTGCCGTCCAGTTAAACTGTTGCGCATACAATTCAATTACAATAACTTCTTCGTCTTCATCTACAAACATAATGTTAGTCCATGCATACAACCCATAAAGAATTAAACCGGCTAATACTACCGCTGGAATTACACTCCAGATGAATTCCAATTTGTCATTGTCTGCAAAATAAAGTGCCTTTTGATCTTTTTTCCCTCTGTATTTGAAAGCAAAATAATATAATAATGCTTGTGTAACAGCCTGAACTATAAAAATCAAAACCCAAGTAATATTCATAAGGTTATCCACTAAAGCACCATGCTCTGAAGCAGGATGATGAAGTACTAATTTACCCCAGGTTAAAAGACCATATATTGTAAAGATGTAAATGAAAGCCAAAAAGCCAAACATCAAATATCCCTGAATATTATTATCATCATCATTTGCAACCTGCGAATTATCTTTATTAACGCCTACCTGAGTTAAATCAAATATTTTCGTCAACTGCCATAATGCAATAGATAATAAAACTAAAACTATAATTACCAACAAACTTGTCATCTGTTTCTTTCTTTAAATATTAATAATGAAAATGTTTGCTTTCTTCTATGAAAGGATTTCTTTTAGGTAGCAAAGGCGATTTTGTCAAAGCATTAAATACTACATATATAAATAATCCTAAGAAGAAAAGCACAGAACTTATTTCTGATACCCCAATAAACCATCGATCACCAACTGCTGAAGGCATGATCATATTAAAGAAATCAATATAATGACCTAATAAAATTACAGTTCCAGCCATTACAAGTATCCATGTAATTCTTTTGAAATCGGTATTGATTAATATCAATATTGGAAAAACAAAATTCATAACAACAGCACCAAAGAAAGGAAGATTGTAAAGTTGAATTCTGGTGATAAAATAAGTAATCTCTTCTGGAATATTAGCATACCAAATCAACATGAATTGTGAAAACCATAAATAAGTCCAGAACACGCTAAAACCAAACATGAATTTAGCTAAATCATGAATATGACTTGTATTGACATGCTCTAAATAACCAGCAGATTTTAAATACAAGGCAACCAAACATATTGTTGTTATTCCACTTACAAAGAAACTGGCAAAAACATACCATCCAAATAGTGTACTGAACCAGTGTGGATCAATGGACATAATCCAGTCCCAAGACATTATAGATTCTGTAACAATAAAGAACACTAAGAACATAGCCGAAATATTGAAATTCTTTTTGTAAAAACTATCGTCAGTTGATGCATCTTGCGCCAAACAATTTTTAGTAGAAAAATAACGATATAAATTCCAACCTATCAAAAAGATTGCAGCTCTGACAATCCAAAAGGGAAAATTAAGATAACCTGCTTTAGCGCTAATTAATTTATCATGAGCAACGACCTCTTTGTCTAACCAAATAAATAAATGATTGGAATGAAATAATTGGAGTCCGGTTATTAATAAAAATATAAAAAATAAAACGGATGCTACAGGTAAGAATGCTGTGATACCTTGCATAACTCGAAATAAAACTGGAGACCAACCTGCCTGAGCGACTTGTTGAATAGCATAAAAAGCTAAAACACCAAGTGATATAAGCATAAAGAAAATACAAGCTACATACAAAGCAGCCCAAGGTTTGTTTTGTAATTGATGCAGAACATGTTCTAAATGTTCTTTGTGTTCTGCGTCGGCATGAGCATCAGTAGCTGGATGTGCTTCTGAAGCAACCGCATGAGCTTCGCTATGAGTTCCGTGACTTTCTGCAGCGATAATTTTTTCAATTTCTTGAATGTCCTTCGGTGCAGTTAAAAAACCATATCCAATCCCAAGAATACCAATGATCATCAGGAGGAAAGAAAATGTTTTTAATTTACTTGAAAATGTGTACATATCTATTAAGATCAGTTTGTTCTACAATTATAATTCACTTTTTAGTTTTACCACATAAGCAGCAACTAACCAACGTTCATGGGCATCCAATTGATTTGCGTAAGAACCCATTGAATTTAAACCATAAGTTTGAACGTGAAAAATACTACCTTCATTGATAACTCGGTCAGCATAACTTGGTATTCCAAGTATTTTTCCCTGAGTAGCTAATTTACCTTTTCCGTTTCCGGCAACTCCGTGACAAATGGCACAATAAATTTCAAAAAGTTCTTTTGCTTTATCCATATCCTTTGGACTAATACTGTCTAAAGGCGATTTTGAATTCAATTTTGCTAAATCATAACCAGCGGTAGAATTTTCATATTCATATGGAACATAACCTCTTTTAATAGAACCAACTGCAGGAAGTTGACCTTCTTTTCCGTTTTTGAATGCGTCCGATTCAGCATAGGTTTCGTAACCTACCGATTCATACATATTTGGAAAGTATTGGTAATTAGGACTTTTCTTATCATGGCAAGAAGTTACTATTGCTGATAGACCTAATAAAATCATTATTTTATATACCCTTTTCATATCTTCTTTTAATGCTTATCAATTACTTTTACTTCTACTGCTCCAGTACCCTGGAAAAATGAAACTAATTCTTCTTCGTTGTTATTAATTGCAACTTCCATAAGAAAATGATCATCAGTAGTTCTAACATCTGGATTCTCAGCTTCTTTAAAGGGCCACAATTTACTTCTCATGTAAAAAGTAATAACCATTAAATGCGCTGCAAAAAATACAGTCATTTCAAACATAATAGGCACAAAAGCCGGCATGTTTTCTACATAACTAAAACTGGGTTTACCTCCAATATCTTGTGGCCAATCCTGGATCATTATATAATTCATCATCGCTGTCGCAACCGAGATCCCAATGCATCCGTAGATGAAAGAACAAATAGCTAAACGTGTTGGAGAAAGTCCCATTGCTTTATCCAATCCATGTACAGGAAATGGAGTAAAAACTTCTTCAATATGATGATGTGCTGCTCGTGTTTTCTTAACGGCATCCATCAAAATATCATCGTCATTATAAATGGCGTATATTACTTTATTACTCATGATGTGATTCTTTATTTGCTGCTCTTTCTTTAATATAAAATTCTCCGGTTCCTTTCAATATTGTTTTTACTTCTGCCTGAGCAATCACTGGGAAGGTTCGTGCATATAATAAAAATAATACAAAGAAGAATCCAATTGTTCCAATGAAAGTTCCTATATCAACAAATGTTGGTGAGAACATCGTCCAAGAAGAAGGAAGGTAATCTCTATGCAAAGAGGTAACGATAATTACGAAACGCTCAAACCACATTCCTATATTTACAACTATTGAAATAATAAAAGAGAACATGATACTAGTTCTTAATTTCTTGAACCACATAAATTGTGGAGAAAATACATTACAGGTCATCATCGACCAATAAGCCCACCAATAAGGTCCTGTCGCTCTGTTCAAGAAAGCATATTGCTCATATTCAACACCTGAATACCAAGCGATGAATAATTCAGTTATATAAGCTACTCCTACAATAGATCCCGTGATCATGATTACTATATTCATCAATTCAATATGTTGAACAGTGATATAAGCTTCTAGATTGGATACTTTTCTCATAATAATAAGTAAAGTATTTACCATTGCAAATCCAGAGAAAACCGCTCCCGCAACAAAATAAGGAGGGAAAATAGTAGTATGCCATCCTGGAATAACCGAAGTAGCAAAATCCATAGATACTATAGTGTGCACCGAAAGTACAAGTGGTGTAGCCAAACCCGCTAAAACTAAGGATACTTCCTCAAAACGTTGCCAGTCTTTTGCTCTACCGCTCCATCCGAAACTCAATATAGAATAGATTTTTTTATTAAAAGGTGTTATTGCTCTGTCTCTAAGCATAGCAAAATCAGGTAACAATCCGGTCCACCAGAATACTAAGGAAACAGATAAGTAAGTTGATATTGCAAATACATCCCACAATAAGGGTGAGTTAAAGTTTACCCAAAGAGACCCAAATTGATTTGGAATTGGTAATACCCAATAAGCCAACCAAGGACGTCCCATGTGGATAATTGGAAATAAACCGGCTTGAATAACAGAAAAAATAGTCATTGCTTCAGCAGAACGGTTAATTGCCATTCTCCATCTTTGTCGGAATAATAATAATACGGCAGAAATTAAGGTTCCTGCATGTCCAATACCAACCCACCAAACGAAGTTTGTGATATCCCATGCCCAACCAACTGTTTTATTTAATCCCCATGTTCCGATACCGGTGGATACCGTGTAAATGATGCAACCTAATCCCCAAAGGAACGCAGTTAATGCAATTGAAAACACAATCCACCATTGTTTGTTGGCTTTACCTTCAACAGGCGCAGCGACATCAACCGATACATCGTGATACGATTTATCACCTATAATTAAAGGTTTTCTAATGGGAGCTTCATAGTGAGACGACATAATCCTTTATCTTGTTAATTAATTTAATATTTGACTAGGTATTTCTAACTTTAACGTGGTAGATAACGTTTGGTTTCGTACCAACATGCTCTAATAAGTGATACATTCTATCATCCTCTGCCAAAACAGCAACATGACTTTCTTTATCATTTACATCTCCAAATACCATTGCTCCGGTAGAACAAGCATTGGAACAAGCAGTTTGGAATTCTCCATCAACAACAGTTCTTCCTTCGCGTTTCGCTTTCAAAATGGTCGCTTGTGTCATTTGTATACACATAGAACATTTTTCCATTACTCCTCTTGAACGAACATTTACATCTGGATTCAATACCATACGACCTAAATCGTCATTCATATTGTAATCAAACTCACTGTTTTTATTATATAGGAACCAGTTAAAACGACGTACTTTATAAGGACAGTTGTTGGCACAATAACGAGTACCTACACATCTGTTGTAAGCCATTTGGTTTTGCCCTTGACGACCATGTGATGTAGCAGCTACTGGACAAACAGTCTCACAAGGAGCATGATTACAATGTTGACACATGACCGGTTGGAAAGATACCTGAGGATTATCCGCTGGTTTTTCCATTTGTCCAAATCCATCTAAAGATCCTTTATCTCCAAATAAACCATCAAAGTTTTCTTTCTTTTCATTGTCTTCTGCAAAAGTATCTTCTGAAGAATAATACCTGTCAATACGCAACCAGTGCATATCACGACTTCTTCTTACTTCGGCTTTACCAACAACTGGAACGTTGTTTTCAGCGTGACAAGCAATAACACATGCACCACATCCGGTACAAGCATTCAAATCGATAGACAAATTAAAATGATGTCCAACGGAACGATCAAAGGAAGTCCATAAATCAACTGATGTAGCTTCTACTTCTTTGTGATCTAAAGAAACCATAGGAACTTCATTCCATTCCTTAGCATCTTTAGTATTAAAGATCTCTAAAGTTGTTTCTTTGATAATATCACCTCTACCCATCAAAGTTTTTTGACCTTGAACACAAGCAAATTCGTGATCTCCGTTTCCTTTAGCCAATTGAGCCGATTGAAGCGAATTGAAACCTTTATATAAAGAATAGGCATTAATACCCACCATCATTTCTTCTTTCATAGCCGCTTTACGACCGTAACCTAATGCCATTCCAACTGTTCCTTTAGCCTGACCTGGCTGAACAATAACAGGAACATTTTCTAATTTTATACCATTTACCGTAAGTGTAGCATAACTTCCGTTTAGACCCCCATTAGCTACAATCTCATTAGTCAATCCCAATTTATCAGCATCAAATCTTGAAACCGTTAGGTAATTGTCCCATGAAACTCTAGTGATAGGATCTGGAAATTCTTGTAACCATGGGTTATTAGCTTGTTGACCATCTCCTAAACCAGTTTTAGTATATAAAACCAATTCGAATCCTTCGCTTGCTTTTACTTTTGATAAAGCAGAAGCTGCTGAAGAATAATCAACCGGCCTGGCAGTTGCAGCCGAAGCTGCTCCGGTATAGATACCATCATGTACAACTTGATTCCAAGAGGTACCGGCAACTATTGTTGTTGCATTGGCTCGTAAATAATCATAATAAGTACCAGCGTTTCCATTTAAAGAAATTAAAACATCTTGAAATTGTTTAGTTTCAAATAAAGGACGAATCGTTGGTTGTGTCAATGCATAAGCACCTTTAGTTATACTTAAATCATTCCATGATTCTAAATAATGAGGGACAGCGGCTGCTATTGAAGTAAGTACAGCAGTTTCATCTTCTTTTAAAGAAAAAGTAACCGATACGGATACCTTTTTTAAAGCAGCTGAAAATTCCGTACTATTTGGTAAAGTGTACACTGGATTAACACCGCTCATAATTAAAGTATGAACGCTTCCAGCTTCCATTTCTTTGATCAATTGCGCTACTTTCGCATTAGACCCTTTTCTAATTTGTCGAGTTCCAATAGTAGAAAAAGAAGCACTTGCCAAAGCTTGGTTGATAGCCAATACTAACAATTGTGCATTCGTATCTTGTATACCGGAAACCAAAACTCCTTGTGATCCAGCAGCTTTTAATTGTTGTGCTGCCTTTGTAACTACCGCATCAAATTCTTTGTCTAAACTAGTAGATACAGCCGAATTAGTAATTACATTGTATATTTTAACTAAGGCTTGTTTCTGATTTGCCGTTGACATCGGAATCCTTTTGTCAGCCGCAGCACCTGATAAAGTCATATTAGCTTCAAATTGATAATGACGAGACATTTTTCCGTTTTTCGGAATTCTGCCTTTCGCATATCCAGAATCGTAACTTCCACCTTGCCAATCACCCAATAAATCAGCTCCAACGGAAACGATTAGCGAGGCTTTTGAAAAATCGTAATCTACTAAAGCTCTCTCACCGTAAACAGCTTCAAAAGCATCTAAAGCTTCCGATTCAGAAACAGCATCATAGATAACGTGTTTTGCATTTGGATTCTTAGCAATAAATTCCGCTATTAATTTTTCAGTAGATGGACTCGCAAGTGTATTTGTTAATAATACTACTTGTTTCGCTTTTGCCTTAGCATCAGCAATACCTGCTGTAATTTTAGCGTTTACATCAGACCAAGCAGCTGCCTTACCAGCAATTTTTGGCTGCTTAAGTCGCATGCTATCATATAAAGACAATATAGAGGCATGGATTCTAGCATTTGCAGCAAATTTTGCTCCGGAAATTGTGTTATTGTCTATTTTGATTGGACGTCCTTCTCTGGTTTTAACTAATAAATTAGCAAAATCAAAACCATCAAAAACAGAAGTAGCATAATAATCGGCTACTCCAGGTATTATTTGATCCGGCTGAACAACGTAAGGTATTGACTTGTGTACCGGTCCTTCACAGGCTGCAAGTGAAGCGGCCGCTGTAGAAAACCCAACGTACTTTAAGAAATCACGACGACTTGTTGCTGAAGAAGATAAATTTGTTTTATCTCCAAGGAACTCGTCTGTTGGAATCGCTTCCACAAATTCGTTATTTCTAAGCGCCTCAACAATAGAACTATTTTCGTTTAGTTCTTCAACACTTTTCCAGTATTTTTTGTTTGATGACATTATATATATATTAGCTTCTTAATAATTTGTTTAATAGTGACATTTTCCACATTCCAGACCACCCATTTGAGCCGCTGTTAGTTTGTCTACGCCATACTTTTTAGAAAGTTCTTCGTGTATTTTAGTGTAATACTCATTACCTTCCATTTTAACCTCTGTTTTTCTGTGACAATTAATACACCATCCCATTGTTAAGGGCGCAAATTGCTTCTGAATTTCATAAGTCTGAACAGGTCCGTGACATGTTTGACATTCAATACCAGCAACAGCTACGTGTTGTGAATGATTGAAATAAACAAAGTCAGGTAAATTATGGATCCGAACCCATTTCACAGGTTCCGTTTTTCCAGTATATTTTTGATTGGTTTGATCCCAACCTACCGCTTTATATAGTTTTTGAATTTCACCATCATAAAATACTTTAGAATATTCAGGTGTTGCTGTAGTATCCGAAACTTCTGCTATACTTTTGTGACAATTCATACAAACATTCAAAGAAGGTATTCCAGAATGCTTGCTTACACGAGCCGAAGAGTGACAATATTTACAATTAATACCGTTACTTCCTGCGTGAATTCGGTGAGAATAATGTATCGGCTGAATCGGTTGATAATCTTGATCAACTCCTATTTGCATCAAGAAACCATACACGAAATAAGCACTAGCCAACAATAAGAATATAGAACTAACTAATACTAAAAATTGATTTCTAGCAAAAGCTTTCCAAATTGGCTCTGTTGGTTGTTTTTTTGGAACTTCTATTCCGTTAGCTTTTGCCACTTTAGTAAGAACATTACTTACCAAGAACAACATGATGATCAACATTAACATCACAACAGCTAATGCCCCCAAAACGATGTTGTTTGAAACACCACTTCCGCTAGCTTCTGTCCCCGGAGGTCCTGCAGTACCTGTTGCCGCAGCTGCTACTGGCGCCGCTTTTGGCTCAGAGGTATAGGCAATAATATTGTCAATATCACCTTCCGACAACTGAGGAAAATGTGTCATGGCGACTTTATTATTTTCTTCATATACTTTTACAGCTGCCGCATCACCTGATTTAATAAGATCAGAACTGTTGTGAATCCACTTGTACATCCATGCCATATCATGCTTTGCAGCGATGTTACGTAGCATTGGACCCGTTGCTTTAGCATCAAGCTTATGACAAGCCGCACAATTTGAGTTGAAAAGTTCTTTTCCTTTTACTGGATCTGCACCTGAGGCAGCTGGTGCTGCTGGTGCTGTAGTTGCTGGTGCTGCTGCCGCAGGAGCAGCATTTTGAGCATTTGAAGATAAGGACAACGTTAGCATTAAAGCTAAACTAAAAATTATAATCCTTGAAATCGAATTATGGTTACCCACTTTTTTCATGTTTTGTAATGATTATCGACTAAAATTAGCCTCTTATTTTTGTGCGTATTTACACTAAATAAACCGACTTTGTTTTAAAACTTGCACAAAAATACGACTTAAGAACTAGTCTCAAAAACCAAAAATAGTCAAAAATTCAATTTATATTAATTCTAAATAAAATATATCGGTTTGTTTAATTCCATAAAGTTTACATTTGTATAAAAATCACCGTTTTATGAGAATTTTAACATTAAAAAGAAGCCTTTACCTACTGATTGTCTGCACTATTTATGGCGCCGATTTACAGGCACAAGAACAAACAGCAACCCTCACTCAAGATCCAAAGTTCGAACAGCTGTTAAATGAAAAGAGAAAGATTAACTCTTCAATAACAGTCAATGACCGATATAAAATCCAAATTTATAATGGCGATAGCGAAACTTCTAGGAAGACATTAACCGAATTTAGAAGAGACAATAAAAATTTCGACGCGACCATCGTTTTTAGCACTCCAGTATACAAGGTATGGGTAGGGAATTTTAAATCGAGAATAGAAGCCGAAAGAAACTTATTAGAGATTAAAAAAAGATACCCTAATGCATTCCTAATTAAACCCAATAAATAGTTTATACAAAATTGGCTAGAACAAAAAAAGCGTCTCTTGAATGGAGACGCTTTTTTTTATTATTTATTATACTATTTAAGTTTCTTTTTAACCGCAACTTCTTGGAAAGCTTCTATAAGATCTCTTTCCTCTATGTCGTTGTAATTTTTAATTTGAATACCACAATCATATCCTTTAGAAACCTCTTTTACATCGTCTTTAAATCGTTTAAGAGCTAGTAAGTCACCCGTAAAGACAACAACTCCTTCTCTAATAATTCGAATTTTAGAGTTACGTGCTATCTTACCATCCGTAACCATACAACCCGCAATAGAACCTACTTTAGATATTTTAAATATCTCTCTAATTTCAGCTGTCCCAGTGATTTCTTCTTTCATTTCCGGAGAAAGCATTCCTTCCATTGCATCTTTCAAATCATCAATAGCATCGTAAATAATAGAATAATTACGGATATCAATTTCTTCTTTGTCGGCTAATTGTCTTGCATTTCCTGCGGGACGAACATTAAATCCAATAATGATAGCATCCGAAGCAGAAGCCAACATTACGTCAGTTTCAGTGATCGCTCCAACACCTTTGTGTATAATATTAATTTGAATCTCTTCAGTAGATAATTTAGAGAACGAATCTGATAAAGCTTCAACAGATCCATCAACATCTCCTTTTAAGATAATGTTTAATTCTTTAAACTGCCCTAAGGCAATTCGACGTCCAATCTCTGCAAGTGTAATATGCCTTTGGGTTCGAACAGACTGCTCACGCATTAATTGAGTTCGCTTAGCGGCAATTGCTTTTGCCTCTTTTTCATCTTCAAAAACATTTATGTTTGATTTTCTTTTGAAATGTGCAGTTTGAAGTTTATGAGTTTGTTTCAATATTTCTTAATTCTCATTCAAAGATGCTTGAATCTCTTCTTCGTCAATGTAATTATCACTTTCTTTAAGCTGATTATTTCTCATGAATTAATCAGAGTTCAAATCATTATTTAAAAACT
>Ga0209084_1001816_pt1 | contig 17367 bp, 29 predicted proteins | sample C_130820_MF_Meta_FD_187309 | JGI IMG/M metagenome (GOLD analysis project Ga0209084, IMG submission 187309) | Freshwater microbial communities from Lake Croche, Canada to study carbon cycling - C_130820_MF_MetaG (SPAdes) (version 2) | ecosystem: Environmental > Aquatic > Freshwater > Lake... | reverse complement strand
GCAGGTACAGGGGTGTCATTTAGAGGTATTTATTATAATCCAAATATTTCGGGTTTAACAAGTGGATTTACTCATAATGCTTATGAAAATACATCGGGAAATGTCTTATTAGGTACAACTAGTGGAGAGACAGTAATAGGTTCATCAACAACAAGTGGTGCTAAACTAACCATAAATGGTTCAGTAACCGCAGTATCTGCTATTGCTCGTGGTGCAAACCTTAAATCAACTTTAGTAGCAGCCGCAAACTCTGATGTATTAGTAGGATTAGATATTAACCCTACGTTTACTAATGGTGCATTTACGGGGGTTCAGAACTTGGGATTGAGGGTTGCAGGTCCAACAGTAATTAATAGTGGGTTAGGAAATGTATCAACAAGTGCTTTTGAAATAACAGGTTCAAATGGTAGTTTATTAAGACTTCGAGGTTATGGAGACCTTTATTTAGATGGTGCGTCTGGTAATTTAATAATAGGAAGTAGTAATTATGGTGGTGGTGGTGCAAATATATTATCTGCTGTGGGTACGGGTACATCTTTTTTTAGAGTAGTTCATAATAATGGTAATAATGCTATAAGAGCAATTTCTAATGGTGTAGTAGAATTAAACCCTGTCGCAGGAGCAGTACTTTTAGGAACTACCACCGACAACGGCACAGATAAGTTACAGGTAACAGGGAGTATATTATCATCAAGTAACATTAAAGGGAATAGTTACATAGTACAAACAAACGGAAATGGAATTAACGCAGCATCAAATTCAGTTGGTATTGTTTCTTATGGTGCAAATGCGGTTGATTCTTATGTATTTAGTCTAAATAATAATATTGCAACCGCTAATTCAAATAGAAATTTTTTTACTTTAGGCAATGACCCATATTTAGTTTATGCATTTTCTAGTGGAACAAACACAATAAATACTTTTAGAGTATCACCCACTTATAATATAACAGGCGGAACAACTACGGCAAGAGGTATTTACTATGCTCCAACTTTAACAAGTCTTACGGGCACTACTCACATCGCATTAGAAACAGTTAGCGGTAACAATCTACTCGGCACAACAAGTGGAAGTGTAGGAATAGGAGCAACAAGTACAATTAACGCATCTGCTATTTTACAAGTAACAAGCACAACACAAGGGATATTACCACCTAGAATGACCACTACACAAAGAGATGCCATAGCAACACCTGCAACGGGGTTACAAGTTTACAACACAACAACAAACACTAACGATTTTTACAATGGTAGTGCTTGGGCTAGTGGTGCATCAGGAACTTACGTTACAAGCGTAACAGGAACATCACCAATAGTTTCTAGCGGTGGAACTACTCCTGCTATTTCTATTCCTGTGGCTACTACTTCGGTTAATGGTTATTTAAGTTCTACTGATTGGACTACGTTTAACAATAAACAAGCGGCTTTAACCAACCCCATTACAGGTACAGGCACAAGTGGACAAATAGCTTACTTTAATGGTACATCAAGTTTAACAAGTAGTGCTACTTTTACTTATTCTCCTACAGCAGTACATTTAATTAATAATAGTGTTACAGCTTCATCTGCAATAGCAAGAGGTACTAACCTTACTCCTACCTTAACGGCTGCTGCTAATAGTGATGTATTAGTAGGTCTTGACATTAACCCTACTTTTACGAATGGTGCGTTTACGGGGGTTACGAATGCTGCATTAAGAACAGTTACGGGGAATGTATTACTTGCAACAACAAGTGGAAACGTAGGAATTGGAACAACTACTATTGGTTCTAAACTTCAAATAAATGGTAACGCTGCAATAGGTTATTCAGCATCAACCGCAGCACCTACTAATGGATTAGCGGTGAGTGGTATTGTAAACATAAATAATACTACAAATACTGCTTGGCAACAATTTATAAGTTCAAGTACAATTACTAATACATTTTATACAAGTTCAGCAGCACAAACAATTAATGGTATTGATAATACAAGTGGTGCAAGTGGTGCATCATTATTAAAGTTTTATATAAATGGAATAGGGAAATTTACAACAGGTGTTGATGGAGCAAGTAATTCATATAAAATATCTACAACTGATATAAATACAAATACTAGATTAGCTATTGATGCTAGTGGAAATATTGGAATTAATACTACAACATTTGGAGCATCTCAATTTCAAATTAATGGTTCAACTGCAATAGGTTATTCAGCATCTACCGCAGCACCTACTAATGGCTTGGTTGTAAGTGGAACAACTTTAATAGGAAGCACCACCGACAACGGAACAGATAAGTTACAGGTTACGGGGAGTACAAAAGTTACAGGAGCAGCTACATTCTCTAGTAGTGTAACGGCAACAGGTAATATTTCTACTTCAGGTATTTATGTAGGTAGGACTACTAACGGACAAGCATTTGGATGCGGTAATGGAGTTGATAGTGATTTAGGTATTTATGTACAAGCAAATAATATTCTTTTTACAAATACAGGAACAAGTACAGGTTTTAGTTTTGCAATAGGTGGCACAACAAGATTTTCAATAGCAGGAACAGGAGCAGCTACATTCTCTAGTAGTGTAACTGCAGGGGGAGATGTAAGTATTGGATATAATAATGCTTTCGTTCTTGGTGGAAGCCCTTATAGATATAAAATATATAGGTCTAATGCAGGTAGTTTAGAAACTTATTTTGATGATGAATATGATATAAATAGTACTGCATTAAATTTTAGATTTAGAACATCTGGAACACCAATAACTGCTTTACGCATAGCATCTACAGGAGCAGCTACATTCTCTAGTAGTGTAACGGCAACACAATTACAATTAACAGGAACTGTACCATCAGGTAGTTTTGGAATATATACGAATTTAACAATAGGAACATCATCACCAATTGGTATGTATTTAAGTCCTAATTATACAACGGCAGTAACAGGTTATGTAACTGATTTTGCAATTAGTCCAACTAGCGATAATGGAACAAGGACAACAGCGCAACATCAGGGATTAGTAATTAATGATATATCAAAAGGAACAGGACATACAATAACAGACAACTATGGATTAATAATTAATAACATAGCAGCAGGAACAAACAATACTGCACTTGCAGTAGGCATGGGGTTAAGTCAATTTCTTGATAAAATTGAATTATCAAGTACTTTAAAATTAGGAGCATATTCAGTAGCAGGGTTACCTACGGCAGGTACGGCAGGTAGAATTGCTTATGTTACCGATGCACTTGCGCCTACTTACGGAGCAACTGTAGTTGGTGGCGGCTCTGTAAAGACTTTAGTATTTGATAACGGAACTAATTGGACAGTACATTAATAAAAAAAACAAATATGAAAATTCAACCAGTACAATCTTGGCAAAATGGTCAAGCAAAAGAGGCAACAGAGTTTGACCTCAGAATTATAAATGACAACCTAAGCACAAGTGCAACGTTTTATTACTCTCTATCAAGTGTAGAGGTTAGTCACACAGAAACAAAAGTAGTAACACCTGAAATTCCTGCTTGGGATGAACCTGTAATTGATGGAGAAACTATCCACCATGAGGCAATACCAGCAGTAACAGAAGATGTAAAAGTAATAGATTCTAATCCTCAAGTCCTAATAGAAGGAAATACGGGAATTGATGGTGCTGATTACAAAGAATGGGATTTAGCCGTTAACGCTAATGCTTATGCTTATGATTATGTTGCAACTAAGCTTAACTTAGTATTAATTGCTGACCAAAAATTTTAGTTAGTAATTAATTATTTTAGCATATAAATAAAAATGTCTAATTTAGACAAAAATTTCAACATGAAACTAACACTTAACGAAGTATTGATTTTATCCGAAGAACTAAATGGCAGGGTAATCAATCAACAAACAGGCGAAAAAAGCAAAGGTATCTTATCTAATAAGTTAAGCATTAAGGTTAAATATGCCTTAAATAACGAACTTAATAGAGAGGTAGCAGAATTGGTTAAAGATTTTGAAGATTCAAGAAACGAATTAATTAAGGAGTATGGAGAAGAAAAAGATGGTTACTACTCTGTTCCTCAAGAAAAGACTGCTGATTTTCAAAAAGATTTAATTGAATTATTGTCTATCGAAAAAGACATTGTTGTACCAAATATTAATGTTGAGGAGCTTTATAGCATTGAGACAGAAGATTATTGGCCAGTATTGTTGGAGAAACTTTTGGGAAAGGTTCCTGAATTAGAAATAGTTTAAAACAAACAAATATGTACCAATTAACAGACACCAACCTAAATCAAATTTCAGCTTGGTTTTTTCAAGATGTACCATGTAAAAATGGAGTTAGTATTATTGAGGTAATTAAAACATTATCAGCAGAAAATGTACTTGCTATCGCAAATACAGAAAGCGTTGATATTGAAGAGTCTACTGTAATTTCAGAATAATGGATGCCTCTACTGAAATAATATTAATGGAGTCAAGATTAACTAAGTTGGAAACAAAAATTGATGACATAGAAGTCAAGATTGACTCCTTAGATAAGAAGTTAAGTCAGGTAATAGATGCTTTGATTGGGAACAAACTCACCCAGAGTCACGGTTTAGTTGCTGATGTTAAAGAAATAGGGGACTTAATTGATAAACACGAACTATTACTTACTAAGGCTAAATGGATTTGGGTTGGCATTGTTTCTGTATCTACAATTATTGGTTTTTTTCTTAAAATAATATTTGAACATTTATCAAAATGAGTAAATTATTCAGCCTTAATTGGCACGATATAATTAAGGGGTTTATTGTAACGGCATTTACAACCTTCATCAGCTCATTGGTGGCAGTTTTAGATACCTTACAATTTCCCGACTCAGAAGCTCTTAAGCATATATTATTAGCTGGACTTGCAGCAGGATGCTCTTATTTTATTAAGAATTTCTTTACTAATAGCGAGGGTAAGATGTCGCTTAAAGAACCACAATGAGAAAGATTATATTACTATCATTAATGCTAATTGCTTGTAGTGAGCAAAAAAAAATTAATAAGGCTGAACAAAGAGTTTTGTTAAATCCAAAAGCATTTAATGAGGTTGGTCTTGTGTGGGCTAAGCTTAATCCAATAGATACTACTATTACAAATATTATTTCTAGGTCTGATACCTTAACATTAACAGACACCTTTACCTATCATAGTTTAGATACCCTTAATCATGTTGATACCGTTTTTACGGCAATACAAACTGTTGTAAGAATACACGATACAATACAAAAATACATTCAAGACAATAGGGTTTTAAACATTTATAAAGATTCTATTCAGATTTACAAGAGTGATTTGTTTGTTGTAAATAGTTATTTATCAGAATCTAAAAAGGATACCTCAAAATATAAATGGTACTTTTATGGTTTATTGGTTTTAATTGGTTTAATTTTATTTGCATCTATTTATTTTAAGAAATTTATATGACAAAAAATTATTACCCAAATCTTCCTATAATACCATACAAAAGAACCTCTATTGATATGGATAGTGTTATTGCTCATATAAAGGCAACTAACTATTCTAATGATGTTAAGAGGTCTGTCTATACATTATTTCGTATAGAATCAGGCAATGGTAAGTCAGGGGTAAACAATAATTATATTGGATTACAAACAGATAATGCTAAATGGGAGGATGAGATATCAGCAAAGATTATATCTACCTGTTTTAAGATAGAAAATATGACAGGCAAGGAAAGAGGATTTGCTTGTTTTGAATCGTTTAAAGACTCTATTGATATTTTAGAATTTAAGGTAGTAGATAGGGGTTTATTTATAGGAGGTAAGTCTCATCCTTATTCTAATATGAATGTAACAAATGTAGAAGACCTATCTAAGGCCTATACTATTGAGTGGGTTACAGGCGACCCAGCGGCAAGACCTTCGTCTGATGAAATGAAAGACTTCAAGTCCATATACAATCAGGCTTGTCTTAAATTCAACTAAAACAAACATAATGCCTAGAGTGTCGTCTAAAAAATTATTAGTAGAAGACTATTGCCTTAATTTCAAAGAGGTCAAGGATTACACATTAGCAAAGATTATTTTTGAGGAGAATAAAGAAATCTTTCATTCTCTAGAACAAATACGTTCCGTTATAAGAGGCATAAGAGGAAAGAAGGGTAAGGCTGAAAGAAAGTATGCAACCCAACCTCAGCCATTAAATTACGACACCTCTAATTCAAAGGCTAAACAAGTAAACACCTCGGCAAAGGTTTTAATACTAGATATTGAAACAGCCCCCTTGATGGCTTTTGTTTGGGGTCTTTGGAAACAGAATGTTTATTTACCACAAATACATAGCGATTGGTTTGTTTTTACCTGGGCAGCTAAGTGGTTGTTTGAGGATAAGATTTATTCGGGAAAGCTAACTTCTAAGGAGGCTATTAAGAAAGATGATAAAAGAATCATGCAGGGTGTTTGGAAAATGCTAGATGAGGCTGATATTGTCATTACCCATAACGGGGATAAGTTTGATTTACCTAAATTAAATACTAGGTTCTTGATGCACGGCATGAATCCGCCAATGCCATACCAAACAATAGATACCCTAAAGGTAGTAAAGAGTCAATTCAGATTCTCCTCTAACAAACAGGAGTTTTTAAACATCTCTTTAGGTACTGACCGAAAGGTAGATACTGGTGGGTTTGAACTTTGGGAGGCTTGTTATCGTGGGGTTCAAGAGTCTTTAGATTTAATGGAAACCTACAACATAGGAGACATCACAAGTCTAGAAGATAACTATCTCAAATTAAGGCCGTTTATTAAGCCTCATCCTAACATGGGGTTATTTATATTGGATGAGCATGAAAGATGCCCGTCTTGCGGCTCTAATGACCTACAATCACACGGTAAAGACTATATGACTACCGTAAATGTATTTGAGGCCCTAAGATGTAATAATTGCGGCTCTGTGGGTAGGAGAAAGAAGTCAAAATTAACAATAACAGAAAGAAGAAATATTCTATCAAGCGTACCAAGATGATAAAAGACCAGATAGTTCAGAAGGTTATAGACAATTTTATTTGTAGGAGTGAGGTTGGTCAGAAAAAATACGGAACAACCCTACATGAAAACAATGAAGACGACTTTTTAAATCATGCTATAGAGGAAAGCATGGACTTCATTTTATACCTTTATAAGATAAAAGAACAATTAAAAGAAAAAGGATATTCTAAACTTAGCGAGATATGAAAATCACAAAAGCATTTTTAAAAATGACAAAGACAGAGCAAGAAGAATGGTTGGTTATAAAGCTCAATGAAGCCTATAGTCAGGTAGATGAGGTTAAGCGCTTATTAAGCAAGGTAAGAGGTGGAATAAAAATAGACATTGAAATTGATAGACCAGATTTAGCCCTATTAAAAGAATGAAAAAAGTTGAACAGGTAATACACAGAAAACTTGGGAAAGAAAGGTCTCACGGACTAGCTTTTCAAGAAGAAGGTATTATTCATATCGACTCTAGAATAAGTGGTACAGACCATCTAGATACCTTAATACACGAAACCTTACACATACTTCAGCCAAAATGGAGTGAAATAAGAGTACAAGGCAATGCTACCGAAATAGCAAGGGTACTTTGGGAACAAGGTTATCGTAGGACAATCTAGGAAGTAAATCACCGCCAATCAATGTAAAATTCATGCAATGCGCCTATTATTTATACTTTGCGCCTATTTTTTGTAACATATTTACCTTGTTATTTGTCACTATTTGTCGCATATTTGTAACATATTTGCGACATTTGGCTAGATTTTATACCCAGCCAAATCGTACCTAATTAGGTATAATATTTACAACATTGTACTATAATGTAACCTATCGGGTACACATTAAAAGTAGTATTTTTATATAAATGAATTTACAGAATAGGTTTCAATTAAAGGTTGTCTCTTTTTCAGCTCTTGTTGTGATTTTGTCTGCCCTGTAAGCGTTAAAAGCATAATCAAAAAAGATACTGTTCTATCGTATTTGGTACGATTACTATGTTCGTATCTTTTAAGCTCATCTAATAGGTCAAGGAAGTTAACTAAATGAGAATAGTGTTCTATATAATTAATTCCATATTCTAACTGCTTAGACAAGGCAAAGGCATCAGCCGAGGCTACTCCCCTAATTAAATGGTTTGTTCTTGTAGACCTTGTTGGGTCAATTACACTATCAGGCTTTTTACCTAACATTGGTAAACAGTTATGCTTAAAATCGTTTTCTGATTTAAAGTATTCATAGTAATCATCTCCTGCGTCATTCTCTATGGTGGCCGGGATTCCGTAATACATTGAGGCCATTAACATCTCTTTCCAAAACAATTTCTTTAGTTTAGGTCTTCCATAATAATGAGCTACAGGAGAACCGCTACCTAGTTTTGTTGTATCAATCTTTTCACCTATCCATGCTGAGCCTTTAGAGCCTTCTCCTGAGGTCATTGCTGAACGATAGGTATCTACACCCATTCCGTACTCGGAGGTGTTTCCTGGGTACATTACGTTACCCTTAAGCTGAAAGTTATTTTTCTTTTCAGGGAACTTATATACTAACCAATTACCATTACTATCATCTGCAAATTCAACCTTGTCTTCTCCTGTTACATAAAATCTTCCTCTTCTCAAAAAAACAGGGCTATCTCTTAGGCTTTGTTCTTGGGCTAAAATGTTGTCTAGGTTAAAATGACAATCAGCCTGATTAAACTTAAAGGCCTCCTCTTCATTCAAGGGATAGTCTCTAGTATCTTGGTCGTTGTTTCTGTAGTTAGCTAAAATAAACTCTTGGGCCTCTGCTTTCCTAGACTTCCCATAGGTGTCAATGAATCCTGCAAGACCTTCTGATGCAGGGGCAAAGTATCTGACTAATTTTGTAGGGGTATTTCTTCCATGTTTAAATTGGTTTGAATCATCCCATAATGTTTTAAACTCCTGACCGCCATTATTAGGTGGGTTTACCGTAGAAACCATCAAGGCAAATCCTACCTTGTTAGCCCCCTCTGTTAAGGTCTTTTTGGCTATGTTCCAATATTCTACAATATCAACCTCCTTAGGAAACTTAGAGGCTTCGTCTATTAGTAGTCTGCTCCATCTCCCAGAGTCAAATGAGTTTAGGGCTGTGTTCCTCCATTCGATGAATGAGTTAAGACCTTCTCTTTTGTTGTAAAGTCCTACACTAGATTTCTTTTTCTTTGCCTGTTTAACAAGGACTAATCTTTTCTTTGGGTCGTCACTTCCGTCTGTTCTTGGCTGAAGAAATATAGGGATAGATTTGAATCCATAAACTACCATGTTCATAAATAAGTCAGAGGCATCACCACCTGTCTTTGATATAATCCCACAACGGGTATTTCCTGTGCTACTTGCTTCTTTAGTCAGAATACATGAGGCCTGGGAGGTAGCACCCTCTCTTCTTTTTTTAACCCTAATAACCCCTAGGACTATTGGGTCCAAACAAGCCTCCTGATAAAACAAAAACCATTTCCTATCAGCATCTCTATACTCAGGCTGAATACCTGATTCGAGTGTCCAATAGTTTAGGTAGAAATAATGGTCTCCTGTTATGTAGGTAGATTCGCCATCATTCATAAACCAATATCCGTTTCTACATCTTTCAAATTCTCTTTTTATAAAAAGTATCTGCTCTTCGTTGTATTGGGCATTTCCATCCTCGTCAATTTCTAATTCATAGAATGAGTCAGGTATATCAGTACGTTTGAACTTTTGTTTCTTTTGTGTAAGATTACTTCCTTCTATTTCGTTAAGTACAGGTGCGTCAGGGTAGGTGCAAGTTATTCCGTATATTTCGTTTGTAGCCATAATCTGTTTTTAATCCTGTATATCAATTATTTTAACCTCAATTCCTGCTAGCATAGCATCTATAGACTCTTCTATTATCTCTCTTTGTTCAGGGCTTAGTAGGGCAACCTTTTCATTTATAGCTGGTACTGCAAAGACATCGCTTTCTATTTCTTTTTTAATGCCTTCTTTTACTTTTTCGTTTATATAAGGGTAGGTTATTATGTCGCTATAAATCCACCTTATTTTCTTTATGTAAGATTTAAAAAGAACAGCACCCTTTGAATTAGGAAGTTCTCTAATAAAGTCTTCGTATTGTTCCTCGGCCATTCTTAGATGGTGTATTGCTGATACTATGTTTGAACTCATTATAGTCTAAATTTTAAATCAATATCATCCTCCTCCATCATTTGATTGCAGGCCTCTATATTCAGTTGGTAGAACTCTTTCTTTTTTAGTTTTAAGAGTTTTGCTGTTTTATCTACATTACAGATAGTAGGTCTTGTCTCATAGATAGAACATTTATTATCTAGATAGTTTTCACACACCCCACTTTCGTTCCATTTGTAGGGAAAGTAAAATGCTGATTGAGGATTAGATACTCCTAATACCTCGTGAAGTTCGTACAATTTATTTACTCTTTTGCAACAACATCCGCAACTAGAACAGGGGAAGGTCATATTAAATCTTTTAGTTTAATTAAAACACCCAAAGAGGTGTCGTTGTCTCCGCCCTTAGTAAATACCTTAAAGTTATCCTTTACTATTTGTTTCAATCTTTTTGTTGGAATTATTATTGCTGAATCTTTTTCATCTATTCTATACAACCAATAATCAGCAAGTGTTGTAGAGATGCCTGATGCGACACCTCTACTATACACCTCTATGAAAACATTACCTGTCCTATGAGCCATTCTATCTGACTTAACCTCTACCTTTAGACCACCAGAGAATAGGTCTTTAACCCATTTTTCTGATGTCTCTGCAAAGTCTAAATCGTAATAAAAAGAATTGCTGAATTTCATAGGTTAATTTTAGAAAGGAAGAGAATCGTCATCAGCAACCTTAGCATTTGTAAAAGTCCTTGGGGCTTCTTTACCTTCAGGTTTCCAGGTATCAATAGTTACTGATACTTCTTTACCATACTTGTCAGGCTCTCCTACGTTAATATTTACCTTAACGTACTTCTTACCCATGTACTCCTCAGCGTGTTTTTCAAGTTCTGAAAAGTTTAGGTTTACCTTAAACCAATTGTCATTTTGTTTCTTACCGCTTCCTGCGTAGATTTTCTTTTGCTTTTCCATTTTTATTTTAATTTAAATTGTTGACTTCTGCTTTTAAATAAGATAGTGCTGAACGAAGGGTATCTAGTCTATAATGGGCTTCCTTAAGCAAGGCCTCACAAAGATTGTCATAGAAACTTACATCCCCTATTTCAGCATTAAGAATGGCTCTCTTCTCATTTGCATTTAGGGTTTCGTCCTTTAAAGAACTAACCTTTCTTGCTGTGTGCTTTTCTGTTAGATAGCTGAGCATAGACTTGGCTGTTGCCCCTGTAGATTGTACATTGACAATCATCTGAAGGGACTCTAGGACAGACATTGGATTAGTCATGTCTACCTTGAAGGCTACTGCCTTACGAAACTCCTCAACCATTTCGATTGATTTCTCAAACCTTTCCTGTAGTTCTTTCTCCTGGAATACTATTTTCATATATGTCTTTTGCTGAGGTTAAACAGAAGTCTAGGGCTATAAGGAATATATTAATACAAGGGGTATCAGAGTCCATTCTAATTACCTCGTCTTTCTTCTGTTGTATAATTTTTATTAATTCTTCCATTGTTTAATTCAAATTCGTTTTTTATCTGAAAATCTTTTATCCAAATATACAACGTCCTTTCTGGTATGCCTAGTAAATCAGCTGCTTTTTTTATTGTGCTGACCTTGTTAAGTGCCTTAATACATAAGGCTTTCTTGTTTTCTCTTAGGTTTAAGGTTTCCATTATTTAATATGTCTGATTGCGTAATTGCCTTTTAACTCTTCTATATAGATAGGTACTTTGTTTGTAATAACTCTTTTTAAGGTAGTGTGGCTGATATTTAGTTTAGCTGATGCATACTTTATAGAGTCATAAACCTTAATGTTTTTCTTCCTTTCTTCTAGAGGGATATCAAGATTGTATAAACCAATTTTAAAGTTATTATTAAGCGCCATATAAATGTTTTAATACTCTACATAAACCCTACAACAAACTAGAGTGAGGGTAAGAAAAAGTAAGTCGAACCCCCACCCCCAAAGTAAAGATTCGACCTACACTTACCTAAACTGTCGTTTCGGGCTGAACGGTTACCAAGTCTAGAAGATACCATTCATTTAAAAGATTTATATCAGATGTTTAGTCTTTATGCCCTGGGTCTAGCGAAACTATGTTTCATTCGACCTGCGAGTAGCCATATTGCTTTTGACTACCTTCCAACAAAAAAGCCCACCAAGTAGAGATTGATGGGCTTGTGTAAGGGCTGATGTTAAGTCAGATTACTTATACAAACCCGATAACGTTCTCTACTACCTTATCGGAATTGCAAGGCAAATATAGGATTTATTTTTTATCCTCCAAATTATTTTTAACCGTTAACGGATTTTCAGGGCACGGTTTTTCTATTTCTTTTAATTGATTAAATATATTATCAGCATTTTCACCCCAATAATATTCACATTTACCATCCTTAATGGGTGCATCTACGAAGTAAGATTGGTATTCATCAGCCTTAGCCGTAAAGCGGTAACACTTTTCTTTAACAGGGCAATTTATAGCCCCTACAGAGCCCTTACATTTAGTTATGTCTGTCATTATTCTTGATTTAAAGGTTTCCATTTTCTATCGCCTTTGCAGTCCTTACAAAGAACGCTTATCCATCCACTTGTAATCCCTAGGTCTTTTCTGCTACCACAAGACTGACAGGTATTTTCTGATAGATATTCAGCATATCCTACCATACCCTCTATTATTTCGCTTTCGTTTCTACAATAGAATCTTAGACCACCAAACTTCTCTTTCATTTGAGTACAGGTTACTTGTTCATGATGTTTCCATAGCTTAGACTTTCCGTCATATCTTCTCATGCGGTCTATGTAGTTCTGAATACTTCCACATAGGTCATCTACTAGCTGAACCCACCCATTAGGTACATCCCAGTTGCATCTATCAGGATTCCCTTCATAGTCTTGGAATATCTTAGGGTACTTGTTTATTAGTTCTTCTTGTGTCATAGGTTATTTATTTCTTGTATTACTTCTTGCCAAAAATCGCTAAAATTAACACTTGGTAAATGTATTATTTCATCTACTGCTATTAAAGCACATTCTTTAGCTTCTTCCATTTTATGTCCTATTATAGATAAATAGGTTAATACTAGCATGGATGCTTTTTCTTTAGGTGTCATATTTTATTTATTTTGGTTATAAGTTTTATCAAAACTTGCAATTAATTAATTTTTTGATACTTGTTTTTTTTATAGGTTATTTATTATATTTTTTAAAAATTTCTTCTACCTTTTTTTCGTTTAAATAAATTACAGAATAATAAATGCCTAGCAGTTTTATTATTTTTTTCTTTTTCAAGTAATGCTTCAATCATTTTATTTGTTTCTGAATAAGAACGCATTGATAATCTATGCCATTCTAATAGCTGTGTCATTGCTGTTTTCATAAATTATTAATTAATTAGTGTATCTATATCAATATTACTTTCATTTAATAGCTCTACAATCTTATCAAATACCATATCCAGGGCATCGTACCTAGTTATAGTATCAGAATCCATTGAGTGTTCTAATTTCTTCTTACTATTATGTACTAATTCCCAAAGGACTATAGCCATATCAGTAGACTTAACACACCTTTTGTATGCCATTTCATCATCATAATTGTCTAAATTAAAAATTAATTGTGCTGTCATATTTTTATTATTATATATAAACTAATCAAAATCAATATTATACCTATAATTTTCATTTAAAAAAATTAAATACCTTTAAATAATCTTTACCCTCATCCTCAAACTCTCCTGCAATCATATTAGCCTGAATCTCATCATCAACAAACTTACTATCATAACCCATTCCAATCAGAATACCTTTGTATCTTTCGTAGTCCTTAAGGTTAAAGGTTAATAAATCAACCTCTTCCTTATAAAGCTGGTTGGTATAGTAAAGAGCATGAGCTAATTCATGGTTAAATATTTCTCCCTCAAGTTTATCAACCCCAATTATATACGAGTCCTCACAATCTATCCTCCCAAGTATTGTATTAAAAATAGTATCGTATTTAGTGAAGGAGTATATATGTAGGTTATCGTAAAGATACGAAGCTTTATTAAAAGGTAAATTAAATCCAGTCCAATCTTTTGCATAGGTGAAGCCTTCTTTATCTTTTGAGTAATCTTTAATAAAATCCCATATATCAAATATCTTTCCCTTGAACTTTGGGTTTTCATAATATTCCTGTGCCCTTAAAAAGAGCATAGCCCTGTCGTAATCATCAGCGACTACAACAGAGTATATTCTATTCTTTATTTTTTTTACCTTGTACTTCATATGCTATATTGATTTGCTATTGCATCAGCTATACCTTGGAAAGTCTTACTTCTTAAGTTTTGTCTTTCGGCCTTAGTCTTACCAAAGGCTTCTGCATACCAAGAAGGATGACTCTTTCCGCTTTTAAAAACAACTCTTTCTCCCTTACCTACAATCTCAGTATGAGTTAATAGTGGAAGATTTTTTAACCATAAACAGGTTGTCTTTGTTGCCTCGTCTCCAAAATGATACGGCTGAATTATTTGGTCAGGTTTTCTCCATCTAGAACTTAAAAGACCTACAGGATTCTCAATAGCTACTCTAGGAATAGAACAGTTATATAAAGCTTTTACAAACTCTACGCTATCTAGCATATCTTGTCTCCTATTAGGATATTTAGGATGCGGTCTTCTATCGTCAAAAAGAAGTTCTTTGTCTTCAGGATTAGACAACCATTGAACAGCCGAGCCTGCAAGAAAGGTGCAAGGAGGATGGGCTATCATTAAATCCCATCCTTTGTCTATAACCTCAAATACATCTTGCTGATAATGCCACTCAGGATGACCACCACTACAGGGAAGTAGGTCGCAAGAAAATGCCTCATGACCTAACCTTCTGAATGCTTTTGTTATTGTCTGCGACTCTTCGCACCCAATTAGTACTCTTAGTTTTTTCATAATTAAAAAGGAACATCAAGCTCCCAAGCTTCTTCGTTAGTAATAGGTTTATATTCTATCTTAAACTCTTCCTTCAGATAGTTTCTTTCAAAAGGTAAACAACCGAACTCATCCGTAAACTCAATGCCATGCCCCATCCTTAATTGAATAGGCATACCTTTTTGGGTTACATCTCCGCCTGTCTCCTTGTTACGCATCTTATTAATGTGCATCTCTGTAATCATCCAGGTGTTAGGGTCTTGTATATTCCTATTAGTCGTAATGAATACATCAGCCTTATTATAAAGTACCGCACCACCATCGGCATCGGCAGGGAAAGGCATTATCTGATTGCCATCTTTATTTCTCTCCCTCTGAGCCTGGGTACGAGTATGAATAGATAATACTAAGGCTATGTTAGCCCTCTTGGTAAATAAGAGCATATCTGTGTACATCTCCATCTCATAGTCATACTTACTATTGCCGCCTGTTTTAAGAGCATTTACGGGGTCTATAAGCATTCCCTTGATAGAATGATACTTCGATACACTTTCAGCGAATTTAAGCAGCTCTGTGTAGTGATGCATATTGTCGTTATTGACAAAGAAGAATCTATCATTTACCCAAGTCATTGCTTGTTTAAAGTCTTGCTCTGATATTTCTCTGATTCTTGCCCCACAATAAAACTCTATCAGCTTCATCTTAACAGTAGCCACCCTATTCTCTCCTGTATAAATAACCCATCCCCAATCATACTTGAGGGCTGCAAGGAAAGCTAACCAAAATCCTATACTAGATTTCCCAACGTGGGAATGTCCTAGCAAGGCATAAAACTCTCCTTCTTTAAGTAATAGGTACTTGTCCATAAAGTCATACCCAAAAGGTAATCCCATAGGAATCAACCCTGACTTATACCTTCTGATAAAATCTTCATCAGACTTATTATTTGAAAGGAAAGAAAGCTCTTCTTCTATAAGTCCAGCCTCTTCCATTGCCTCATGCTGATACCTTGCTAACTCATTAATAGGCATATACTGACCTGCCTTTAATCCGTCATCTATTGCTCGGTATTCTATATCTACCTCCTTGCCCTCAAAACGATTAAAGACCTCATGCCTTAATACCTCCCTGGCAATAGACTCTTCCACTAAACCGCCAGAGATATACCCACCTACTAGGTAGGATGATTTAATTACTGCGTTGTGCCTAGAGCCTGTCTCAGACATACGAATCATCTTAGCTGCTATGTCTAACTTTTTATAGTCAGTATAGGAGGAGGACAATTCTTGTCCAACCTTTATATCGTCCTCTAGGATTTCAAAGAAGGTCTTGCTATCCTCATTAATCATTAGGTCTTCGTCATAACTAAAGAACAAAACTCTTGATGGGTTTCTAGCCGTTGGGTCAAAGCGAGGATATCTTTTAAGTAAGGCTGCGTAATGACTCTCGTGTCTATTCCCATCAGCAATCTTAATCAATCCATGTACCCCTGTGCCTGAAGGAGAGGTCCATACTGCGTGTATAAACTCATCCTTCATCAGCTCATTCTTAAAAGAGGGTATATCTTCTACATCATCCACATCAAAAGGAACTAACCTAGAATGAACAGATAATGAGTTGTCGTTCCTAAAACTTCTATAAAATGAACCATCTTCCCTTTGCTTTGTTATTTCAATATCAAACCTGCCTGAGAAGAGTACGCATGGAAGTTGCATTTTTAACTTCTTAATCTCCTCCTCACTTTTAGATTTTCTTATCTGCTTAATCTTATCTTTAATCCTTCCGTCTTTGATTCCCTCAAAAACAGATTGAAGGCTTACAAAGACAGGCTTATCAATCTCGCTGAAGTGTTTGAATACTGTTACCATTATAAATGTTTTCGTAGTAATTTAAAATTTCTTCCTCTATAGACCTTACATTAGCCTCATAATCCTTGTAAACGTCCATTAAACTACGCACCTTTTTTACATGATAAAGAGTTGTAGCGTGGTCTTTTACCCCTACATATTCCCCGATTCTTTTTAGGGAGAGTAAGGTGTACTTGTAAAGGAAGTAACTAGCTAATATTCTAGCATCTACATACTCTTGCTTTCTAGTTTTTTTTGTAATATCTATATTATATCTAGATTTAATGATATCCACAATTACCCTAGGCTCTATAATCTTATACACCTTTCTGTAGCTTGTAATATTCATATTCTTTATACTTGAATCTAAATCATATAGTTGCTTTTTAAGAGATTCTATTATTTGCTTATGAATTGAATCCATGATAATTATTTAACCCAAGAAGGAAGTGAGATGATTGGTTTAGTATTCTGAATGTCATACCAAAAGTCATAAGACTTAGTAAAGTTTTCGGGAT
>Ga0209084_1001815_pt1 | contig 17371 bp, 14 predicted proteins | sample C_130820_MF_Meta_FD_187309 | JGI IMG/M metagenome (GOLD analysis project Ga0209084, IMG submission 187309) | Freshwater microbial communities from Lake Croche, Canada to study carbon cycling - C_130820_MF_MetaG (SPAdes) (version 2) | ecosystem: Environmental > Aquatic > Freshwater > Lake... | reverse complement strand
AGTCAGGGCAGGGCGCGGCCTCGGAAAAGCAGCAAGTTTCAGATGTTGAAACTATCAACTTGGAAATGTCAGAAGCATCAGTGACCACGGCATGGCGAATTGAAATTGGTGGTGACATGGTGTCTAAAGCCTCAAGAATCAGCTACTTGAGCCCGCAGTTCTAAGCCCAACGCGTTCATGACTTTCAAAATGGTGTCAAAACTGGGTGAACGCTCACCTGAAAGTGCTTTGTAAAGGCTTTCGCGTGAAAGACCTGCATCCTTCGCCACTTGGCTCATACCCTTGGCGCGGGCAATGTCGCCCAAGGCTTTGGCAATGAAGGCGGCGTCTCCATGGGCTTCTTCCAAGCAAGCTTCCAGATAGGCTGCCATTTCTTCTCGGGTGCGCAAATGGTCTGCGACATCGTAAGGAGTGGTGAGGGTTAAGGCCATGTTTTAGAGTTCCAGGTTTTTTGCCAATTGCAAGGCTGTTTGAATATCTTTGGGTTGACTGGACTTGTCACCACCCGCCAAAAGAATCACGATGTCTTGGCCTCTTTGAGTGAAATACACCCGATAGCCCGGGCCGAAATGGATGCGAAGCTCTGACACGCCACCGCCTACAGACTTGACGTCTCCAGGGTTGCCAGCTGCCAACCGCTCCACGCGCACCAAAATCCGTGTTCGTCCTTGCAGATCGCGCAAGTTGTCGATCCATTCTGCATAGATATGGGTTTTGCGAATTTGCAGCACGCACAAACTGTATCCAGCCGGCTACTATTTGTCAACCCAATCTTTACTTATTCAACATAGCCAATCGCTCTGGCGTGCCCACATCCACCCACAAGCCTTCATACAAAGAAGCACTGACCAAGCCTTGGTCCATGGCCGCTCTCAGCATGGCGGCCAGTGGGGCTTTCACACCTTCGGGGTTGCCGGCAGGAATAGGGCACCAAGCGGCTTCAAAGAAAGCGCGTTTGTAGAGTGCAATCGTGCTGAAGGTAAACAGTGCTTGGCCTGGCTTGCGCGGCAAATTCAAAGCCAAACCTTGGGGCGACAAACCAAAATCGCCGCTAGCGTTGTGCTCAGGGTTGGGCACCAGCCAAATATGCGCCAGACAAGCGCTGGTTTTGAAACTTTCATAAGCCGCATCAGAAAATGAAAAATCTGGCGCAAACACATCGCCTGCGGCCACCCAAAACAGCTCATCCAACAAAGGCAGCGCTCGAACAATGCCGCCGGCGGTCTCTAAAGCTTCACCTGCGCCGCGCCCTTCATGGGAATAAGTCAACTGAACTGACGCGGCGTGATCGCCGAAAACCGGTTCAATCTGGTCGCCCAACCATCCCGTGTTGATCACCACACCTCGCACACCCGCCAAGGCCAAGGCTTGCAAGGGATAACAAAGCAAAGGCTTGCCACGCACTGTCAGTAAAGGCTTAGGGAGGCTGTCGGTGAGCGGGCGCATGCGCTCGCCGCGACCCGCGGCCAGCAACATGGCTTGGGCGGGTGCTTGAATCGATGAATCTTTTGACATCACAGTGACAAAGTGTAGCCACCGTCAAGCGTTGGAAATCCCTAAATATTTGGCACTGCGGGGATGGCTAGAATGACCGTCCCTTCAAACCTTAAACCTTTTCACCTCACGGAGCTTCCATGGCCAATCAACAACAAATGGCCAGTGCGATTCGCGCACTGGCAATGGACGCGGTTCAGATGGCCAATTCAGGGCACCCAGGCGCACCCATGGGCATGGCTGATATCGCGGTGGCTTTGTGGGGGGAGCATCTGAAACACAATCCCCAACACCCGCATTGGCCCGACCGCGACCGCTTTGTGCTGTCCAACGGCCACGGCTCTATGCTCATTTATGCCTTGCTGCACCTCACGGGCTACAACTTGCCGATGAGCGAGTTGAAAAACTTCCGTCAATTGCACAGCAAAACCGCAGGGCACCCCGAGGTGGGCATCACCCCTGGCGTGGAAACCACCACCGGCCCCTTGGGCCAAGGCATCACGAATGCGGTGGGCATGGCGCTGGCTGAAAAACTGTTGGCCGCCGAGTTCAACCGCCCAGGTCACGCCATCGTCGACCATCACACCTATGTTTTCATGGGTGATGGCTGCATGATGGAGGGCATCAGCCACGAAGCTTGCGCTTTGGCCGGCGCTTGGAAACTCAGCAAACTCATTGCGCTTTACGACGACAACGGCATCTCTATTGACGGCAAGGTTACGCCTTGGTTCATCGACGACACCCCTGCGCGCTTCAAAGCCTACGGCTGGAACGTCATCAGCGTGGACGGCCACGATGTGCAAGCCGTCAGTCGTGCCATTGCCACAGCCAAACACAGCGCCGATAAACCCACCCTGATTGCCTGCAAAACCCACATAGGCCAAGGCAGCCCCAACCGTGTAGACACCGCCAAAGCACACGGCGAACCTTTGGGCGCAGATGAAATTGCGCTTACCCGCGCCGCCATCGGCTGGCACCATGCGCCGTTTGTGGTTCCCCCAGAGGTTTATGACGATTGGAACGCCAAAGACAAAGGCGACAAACTCGAGCAACACTGGAACCACCAGTTCACCGCTTACGCCTCGGCCCACCCTGCGTTGGCGGTGGAGTTCAAACGTCGCATGGCCGGCGACTTGCCTAAAAACTTCCACCAAACCGTGGTCGATGCGGTGGTGGCTGCCAACACCAAAGCCGAAACCGTGGCCAGTCGCAAGGCCAGCCAATTGGCACTGGAAGCATTCACCGCCGCTATTCCTGAGTTGCTGGGCGGCAGCGCCGACCTGACCGGCTCCAACCTCACCAACACCAAGTCCACGCCGAACGTGCGCTTTGACTTGGCCGGCGATCTGGTCAAAGACGAACACGGCCAGGGCGGTCGCCACATCAATTACGGCGTGCGCGAGTTCGGCATGGCCGCCATCATGAACGGCATCACCTTGCACGGCGGCTTTATCCCTTACGGCGGCACCTTCCTCACCTTCAGCGATTACTCGCGCAACGCCATCCGCATGGCAGCGCTCATGAAGCAACGCGTGGTGCATGTGTTCACCCACGACTCCATTGGTTTGGGCGAAGACGGTCCCACGCACCAGTCCATCGAACACGCGGCCTCCTTGCGCTTGATCCCTGGCTTGGACGTATGGCGACCCGCCGACACGGCTGAAACCACCGTGGCATGGGCTGTGGCTTTGCAAAACGACAACCGTCCCACAGCCTTGTTGTTAAGCCGCCAAAACCTGCCCTATTTGCCCAAGGGCAACAGCGCGGCCAAGGATGCCAGCGGCTTGGACGCCATCAACAAGGGCGCGTATGTGCTGGCCGAACCCACCGAGGTGGGTATGAGCAAAAAAGCGCAGGCCGTCATCATCGCCACCGGCTCCGAAGTGCAACTGGCCATGAAGGCGCAAGCCTTGTTGGCCGAGCACAAAGTGGCGGTACGCGTGGTCTCCATGCCCAGCAACACCACCTTTGACCGCCAAAGCGTGGCCTATAAATCCGCCGTGTTGCCCAAAGGCATTCCACGCATCGCGGTGGAAATGGGCTCCACCGACGGTTGGTGGAAATATGGCGTGTCCGCCGTGGTTGGCATTGACACTTATGGCGAAAGCGCGCCGGCACCCGTGTTGTTCGAGCACTTTGGCTTCACCCCGCGCAACGTCGCCGACACCGTGCTTAAGGTATTGCAATCCCTTTGAAACTTTAAAAAGAAAGAGACAAAAATGGCTATCAAAGTAGGCATCAACGGATTTGGGCGCATTGGGCGCATGGTGTTTCGCGCCGCAGTGCAAAACTTCAACGACATTGAAATTGTGGGCATCAACGACTTGTTAGAGCCCGACTACTTGGCGTACATGCTGAAATACGACAGCGTGCACGGCCGCTTCAAAGGCGAGGTGTCCATCGACGGCGGCCATTTGGTGGTGAATGGCAAAAAAATTCGCCTCACCCAAGAGCGCGACCCTGCCGCTTTGAAATGGAACGAGGTGCATGCCGATGTGGTGGTGGAAGCGACGGGCCTGTTTTTGGACAAGCCCACAGCCGAAAAACATCTGGTGGCGGGTGCTAAAAAAGTGTTGCTGTCAGCCCCCTCTAAAGACGACACGCCGATGTTTGTCTACGGGGTGAACCACGCTTCTTATGCGGGTCAAACCATCGTCTCCAACGCCTCTTGCACCACCAATTGCTTGGCGCCTCTGGCCAAGGTGTTGAATGACAAATGGGGCATCAAGCGCGGCCTGATGACCACGGTGCACGCGGCCACCGCCACCCAAAAAACCGTGGACGGCCCCAGCAACAAAGACTGGCGCGGCGGACGTGGCATTTTGGAAAACATCATTCCTTCCAGCACCGGTGCCGCCAAAGCGGTGGGCGTGGTCATTCCTGCGTTGAACAAAAAAATCACGGGCATGGCCTTTCGTGTGCCCACCTCCGACGTGTCGGTGGTTGACTTGACTGTGGAACTGGACAACCCCGCCAGCTACGCCGAAATTTGTGCCGAGATGAAAGCCCAAAGCCAGGGCGCTTTAAAGGGCGTCTTGGGTTACACCGAAGACAAAGTGGTGGCCAGCGACTTCCGTGGCGAACCATGCACTTCGGTGTTCGATGCCGACGCCGGCATCGCTTTGGACAGCACGTTTGTGAAAGTTGTGTCTTGGTACGACAACGAATGGGGCTACTCCAACAAATGCTTAGAGATGGTGCGCGTCATCGCCAAATGAGTATGCCCCCGCCTAAGGGGTGCAATGCGGGAACCGCTAACATCTCGGGTCTATGTCTTCCGTGATCGAACAGTTTCTTACACAAATCCGCCACGCTATGGCTAATGGGCATAAGCTGCGCATCCATGGCGGAAACAGCAAATATTTTTATGGCGAGGCTGCGGCCTCAGCCCAGGTGCTTGACACCCGCGCTCACACCGGTGTCGTCAGTTACGAGCCCAGCGAGTTGGTGGTCACTGTTCGCGCCGGTACACCCTTGAGCGAACTCGAAGCTCTCTTGGCCGAACAAGGCCAGTGTTTGGCTTTCGAGCCGCCTCGCTACAAGGCCGCAAATGATCAGCACAGCCAAGCCACGGTGGGCGGCGCAGTGGCTTGTGGCTTGGCCGGTCCGGCACGGGCTGTGGCCGGCGGTGTGCGCGACCATGTGCTGGGCGTGGAAATGATCAACGGCAAAGGTGAGTGCCTGAGTTTTGGCGGACAGGTGATGAAAAACGTGGCGGGCTATGACGTTTCACGCGTGCTGGCTGGCAGCATGGGTACGCTGGGTCTGATCACCGATGTGTCGTTAAAGGTGTTGCCCCAAGCACCTGCCGAAGTTACCTTGGCCTGCCCCTTGCCTCAGCAGGTGGCTCTTGAATTGCTCCATCGTTGGGGCGCACAACCCCTGCCCTTGAACGCCAGTTGTTGGGTGAAAGACAGCAGCAGCACACAGCCCGCTCAAGACATACTGTTTGTCCGCCTGCGTGGTGCAGTGGCGGCGGTGAATTCAGCCGTGCCGCGCATGAGCGCCGAGGTCCTTGCCGCTGGCGGCGTGGCCTCGGTGATGGACACCGCGCAAGCTTCTATTGATTGGTCTGCCTGTCGCGACCAAAGCCTTTCTTTTTTCACGTCGCCCGCGCCCGACTTGGCGCTGTGGCGCTTGAGCTTGCCGCCTACCGCGCCGGTGCTGGCCTTGCCTTATTCGACTTTGATTGAATGGCAGGGGGCCTTGCGTTGGCTGTGGGCGCCGCTGTCGGCCGCGGATCAATTGCGCGCTGCCGCAGCCCAAGCCGGCGGCCACGCCACTGTGTTTCGTTCACCCGTCAAGGCCGTAAGCGATATGCCCAACCTGTTTTCTCCCCTGCCCGCCGTTCAACAGCGCATTCAGCGCGAACTGCAAAAGCAGTTCGACCCGCATGGTGTGTTCAATACGGGGCGACTCGGTCTTATTTAAAAACATGCAAACCCATCTCGCCCCCGAATACCAGCACACAGCAGATGGCCAAGAGGCCGAAGCGATTTTGCGCAAATGCGTGCATTGCGGCTTTTGCACAGCCACTTGCCCGACTTACCAACTGCTGGGCGACGAGCTAGACGGACCACGCGGTCGCATCTACCTCATCAAGCAAGTGTTGGAGGGCGTGGCGCCCACCCGTGACACCCAGCTGCATTTAGACAGATGTCTGACCTGCCGCAACTGCGAAACCACTTGTCCCAGCGGTGTGGAGTACGGCCATTTGATAGACATCGGACGCAAGCTGGTGGACGAAAAAGTGCCCCGCCCCATGGCTGAACAAACCGTGCGTTGGGCCCTGAAAGAGGGTTTGACTTCCCCACTGTTTGCGCCGGCCATGAAGCTGGGCCAAAGCGTGCGAGCTCTGTTGCCCGAATCGCTCAAAGCCAAAGTGCCCCAAGCGCGCAGCGCTGGTGCTTGGCCGACCCAAAGTCATGCACGCAAGGTGTTGCTGCTGGCTGGCTGTGTGCAGCCCAGCATGAGCCCCAATATCAACAGCGCCACTGCACGGGTATTGGATGCCTGCGGCATACAAACCGTGGTCGAACCGCTGGCCGGTTGCTGCGGCGGCGTGAAGTTTCACTTGAACGACCAAGATGCAGCGCACCTGCAAATGAAAACCAATATTGACGCTTGGTGGCCGCATGTCGGCCAAGGCGTTGAAGCGATTGTGATGAATGCATCGGGATGCGGCGTCACAGTGAAAGATTACGGCCATATTTTCCGTCATGACCCCGCTTATGCCGAGAAGGCGCGTCGCATCAGCGAGCTGACCCAAGACTTAAGCGAACTGCTGCCCAGTTTGGTGCCGTTATTGTTGCCCAAGCTTAAACCCCAGCATGCGCAGCAACAAGGCTTGCTGGCGTTTCACCCGCCTTGTACTTTGCAACACGGCCAGCAACTCAAAGGCGGGGTGGAAAAACATCTGAGCGCATTGGGTTTCAAGGTGCGCATCACCGGCAACGAAGCCCATTTGTGTTGCGGCTCGGCTGGCACTTACAGTGTGTTGCAACCCGTTCTCGCTACCCAGCTGCGCGACCGTAAGTTGGGCAACTTAGGCGAGATGCAACCCACAGCCATCATCAGCGCCAACATCGGTTGCATCACCCATTTGCAAAGTGGTACAGAAATACCTGTGCGGCATTGGGTAGAGTCTGTAGACGCAGCCTTAAGCACCTAGGCTTTACGCTGGGCTACGGGTGGCCAAGTTTTGTAAAAAAGTACTGGAGCTGAGCAACTGCTCTTCCAGTAGCGCACACAACTTAAGGCGATCAAAAGGCTTGACCATCAAGCCATTGATGCCAGCTTGCTCACAGCGCAGATGGTCTTGCTGATTCACATTGGCGGTCAAAATCACCACCGGCACATTACGCACGGGTAAAGCCAAGGTTTGACGAATAAGCGCGGTGGCTTCAATGCCGTCCATCTCTGGCATGACCATGTCCATGAGCACCAAGTCACACGGCGTGGACACCAAGAACTCCAAGGCCTGTTTACCCGTCTCGGCTTGGTGCAACTCGGCTTGGGGCCAATGTGATTGAACGATGTGGCAAGCCAGAAGGCGATTTACCGGATGGTCATCGACGATCAAAAAACGCACCGGCACATTTTGCCAAGAGCCCCCAACGGTTAACTCGGTGGTTTCGCTGCGCGGCGGGGCCACTTCTTTTAAGGGGAGCCGAAACCAAAAACAAGAGCCTTCACCCAAGACGCTTTCAACCCCCATGCGCCCGCCCAGCAACTTAACGAGGACGAGGCAAATAGACAGACCCAAGCCCGTGCCGCCATACATTTTGGAGGTTTGGTCGGTAGCTTGTTCAAAGCGCTCGAAAATCTTGTCTATGCGCTCAGGGGCCACACCAATGCCCGTGTCGCGCACTTCAAACACCAGCTCGGGGCCGTCACGTGACACCGATAAACACACTTTGCCTTGGTGAGTAAACTTGATGGCGTTGCCAAGCAAGTTAACCAGTATCTGCGTCAATCGATGGCGATCAGACACAACACTTTGAGGCAAGTCATCGGCAAACTGCAGTTGGTAATCAATGTTCATGCTGTCAACACGTTGGTCAAACAACATAAACGCACCACGCACATTGGCAATCAAATCAAACGGCTCAGGCTTGGTTTTCAGTTGCCCGATTTGCATTTGAGAAAAATCTAACAAGTCGTTGATAACGGTGAGCAAATGCTCGCCCGATTGCCGCGACATATTCACCAGCTGCAAGGCCTGAGGGTTATTTGCCAAGCGCAGGGAGAGTAAATCGTTAAAGCCCATGATGGCGTTCATGGGTGTGCGCAATTCATGACTGAGGGTAGAAATAAAGCTGTCCTTGAAACTTTGTGCTCGCAGCAAGGTGGCCCGCTTGTTCAGCAACTCTTGCTCTCTTGTATGGCTGGTGAACATGTTGCGCTTGAAGTCGCGGTCTACCACCAAAGGCAGCGTCAAGATCGTGAGGCAACTCAGGATATAGCTGATACCGCTGTACCAGTGCAGTTGCGCATTTGTCACCAGTTCGTCTGGAATCCAGTTTTGCAGCATCGCCACCCACAAACCCAGGTAGATCAGATTGCTGATACCAAACCAAATCAAACCCTGTGTCAATCCAAGCAAAAACATGGGCGCCATGGGCAACACTGCCACCCAGCCAATGGCGGGGGCAAACAAGCCGCCCGAGGTGGCGCATTCGTAAATTAAATTCAGGGCGGTGAAGACGAGTGAAGAATGGATGACCAAGCGCAGCGGCCAGCCCATCAAGGTGCCAATGCTCATCACAAGAAACACCACGCCAGTCATGGCGTTAAAAATAATCAGGGCAACTGAGGGTCCGGAAAAAGGGGCAAGCAATATGAGCGCCACGCCCAGCACAAAAACGACCACAGAAAAGATGAATAAATGGTTATCCAGCCAACTCGCCGGCAACCAACGCTTGAACACTGGGGTTAAAAAGTTGTTCATGCCTGTCCCTCAGGGGTCGTTCGCGAGGCCAAATGCGCTTGCACAACTTTGGTCAATGCCGCTTTGTCGATGGGTTTGACAATCACAGCGTTCATTCCTGCATCCAAACAATCCTGAACATCTTGAGGGTGGGTACTGGCTGTCAAGCCAATGATGGGTACATGACACACAGGCGCGGGAAACTCCTGACGTATGGTTTGGCAGGTTTGTGGGCCATTCATCGCAGGCATGAACATGTCCATTAGAACCACATCCACTGCTGACTGTTGCAGGGTGCTTAAACAAACCGCGCCAGAGTCGACGCTGAGGATATTCGCCTTCGGCCAAATACTTTGACACAAATGGCGCGCCAATTGCAAATTAACCAAGTTGTCGTCGACCAATAACAAATTGAAGGAATGGTTCCATACAGTCAGACTCAATGGAGATGTGACCGCATGATCGGGTGCTTCACTGGGCCGCAAAGGTATGTGAAACCAAAACCGCGAACCCTGACCGCGTTGGCTCTCCAAACCTATTTGACCTTCGAACAGCTCGATCAAAAGTTTGGCAACCGCCAGGCCTAAACCGGTGCCACCAAACCGGCGCAAAGTTTCTTGATCAGCATGCTCAAAACGGTTGAAGATATGGGCTTGAAACTCGGCAGCGACACCGGTGCCGCTGTCTATCACTTCAAACAACAGCTGCTGTTCTTGCACACTGATGCGCAGCAACACCCGGCCTTCGCTGGTGAACTTACAGGCGTTGTCTAGCAAACTCAGCAACACTTCCTTGAGCCTTTGCGCATCCGTGTGAATCCAAACCGGTACATCCTGCGCCAGCTCTAATTGCAATCTCACCTGGGGGTTGACTTGGGGGCGAATACTGTTGACCACATGTTGAACTGCTTCCTCTAAAAAGACGGGCTCCGAGCTAAGCAGCAATCGCCCTGCCTGCAATTGCGAAAAATCCAAAATTTGATTGATCAGCTTGAGCAGCTTATGGGTGGATTGACTGATGAGGTCGACGGTTTCCAAGTCCTCGCTGACAAGGGAAAGGTCTTGGCGCAACAAGTCGTTGAAGCCCAAAATCGCATTCATGGGTGTTCGCAATTCATGGCCTACCGCAGCCAGAAACCGGTCTTTGTGGTTTTCTGACTGCAGCAATTCGGTTCGGGCGTGCTCGAGTTCGTTGTTGCGCTGCTCAATGTCAGTCAACTGTCGTTTGTTCAGCAAGTGATAGATGAGGGGCAAGAAAAATACATTGCTGGATACGCAAATACTGCTGATGGCAGCCCAAGTGATGTGACTTCGCTCATAGTGAAATTCTGTGGGCAACCATCCCAACGCGGTGAGCCCAAACAGCAACAAGATACTGGAAATGACGCCTGCCGCCCACTTCAAGCTGCTGGGAATGCCCAGCAGAAAAATGGCGGGGACAGGCACCACGCCCAGCCACAACATCAACGGGGAGGACAAGCCGCCGCCTCGCAAAATGATGGAGTAAATAAGACCAAAGCTGACGGCAATCATGCTGTTGGCCACCCACGCCAGGCCAAAGACGCGACGTGCATAAAGCAGGTAAAGCAGCGCCAAGGCAGCCAAGGACAGCAGATTTGAAAGTAAATAATCAGTGGGGCCCTGGATAAAACAAAAACCACCCACGATTAAAAAAATCAAAAGCAAATAGCTCTGCAACATAAAGTGTCGCTGGCCAGCCAAATCCTGCGACCACCATCTGGCGGTGGTTTGCTCAGTTACCCACTTAGCCGTTTGTGAGAGGGGCATGGTCTCTGCAGTGCTGGGTTGGGGGGCTAAGTGCTCAGGTGGCGGCCAAAGCCGCGGTGATGTCGGCTGACATGCTGGCAGGTTTATCAAGGGACGCGTAACGCTTGACCACCTGCCCATGGCGGTTGATTAAAAACTTGGTGAAATTCCACTTGATGCCTTCGCTGCCCAAGATGCCTGGCGCCTGTGTTTTGAGCCATTGAAACAAGGGATGCGCTTGCGCGCCGTTGACATCGATTTTGGCCATCATGGGAAAGCTCACGCCATAGTTTTTTTGGCAAAAAGCACCAATGTCTTCATTGCTGCCTGGGTCTTGGCTGCCAAACTGGTTGCAAGGAAATCCTAAGATCACCAAGCCTTGGGGCCCTAGCTCTTGGTGCAAAGTCTCTAAGCCCGCAAACTGCGGCGTGAAGCCGCAAGCACTGGCGGTGTTGACAATCAGCAAGGCTTTGCCTTTGTAATCGGAAAGGTTGACCGTTTCGCCGGTAATGGACTGGGCTTGGAAATCGTAAAGAGTGGTCATAAAGGGGGGTCCTTAGATTGATGGGGCATTGTCGCTAAAAATGCAGCCACCACAATCAGAGCACCTCCTAAAAGTTTACGTTCGCTCAACTCAGATGCGCCCAAACCAACGGATGACAGGGTGGCAAACAGTATTTCAGACAACATCACCAGTGCGGTGGTGCTGGCGGGCAAGCGAGCTGCGCCATATTGCAAACAGGCGTTGGCTGCAAGCAAAACCATGGCAAAGCCGAACGCATAAGGCCACCAACTCAAATCCGCAGGTACAGAAACCACACCCAGGGGCACACCGATGGCCGCCGCCAGTGTGGTGACCAGCATGCCGCCGCCAAACATCGCGCTGGTGCGTTCGCTGTCGGACACATCAGCCAGTTTGCGCAGCAAGACATTGACCAAGGCAAAACTCGCGCCGCCCAAGAGCGCCAAATAATCCAGTAAAGAAGCAGGCCATGGCCAATCCATGTCGGGGGTTTTCAACACCAATGCCACGCCAAGCAATGCCAACAACAAGCGCAGCAACCCGCCCCGGCTGGGACGCTCGCCCAGCAGCCACCAAGCCAACACCACCGCCCATGCAGGCATGGTGTAAAAAAGCAAAACCACCCGCACCACATCGCCCAAGGTGACAGCCCAATTGAAGCCAAAGTTGGTCACGCCCGAGGCGACGAACAACCACCATAAGGCCGGATGACGCAACAAACCACGCCAAGCTTGTGGCTTATAGGCGCTGATGAAAACATAGGACAAGCCGAACATGAGGGCTGTGGCCCACAGGGGGTGAAGGCCGCGGGCTTGCATTTCTCTGAGCGGCCACCAGCTCAGACCAAACACGGCGGCATTCATAACCAAGGCCAGTACAGGCCGCCAAGTGCTTGTCATGCGCTCAGTGAGAAGGGTCTTGGCGCGCGATGTCCAGCAAACGCTCGACCTCTTGGGCGTGGTTAACGCAATTGCGTTGGTGCCAGCGCTGAATCAGCCACATATTGCCAGCAACAAACACCCCAAAACAAACGATGGCAGCAAAGGCGCTCAAGCCAAACGCAGACGCCAAAGCATACAAACCACCTAAAGCCAAAATGCAAGCTTGTTCATTGAAATTTTGTACCGCGATAGAGCGACCCGCGCCCATGAGATTGTGACCACGGTGTTGCAGCAAGGCGTTCATGGGCACCACCAAAAAACCACCTAAGCCGCCGAGCACAATAAAAAACGGCGCTGCTACCCACACGTTGTCGATGAAGTTCATCACCAGCACGAGCAAGCCCATGGCGATGCCCAAGCTCATTAGTTGGGGGGCATCTGTCAAACGGGTGCGCACCGATGCCATCACCGCGCCCGCGGCTGTGCCGATGGCAATCACCCCCACCAAAGAAGAGGCTTGGGTGGTGCTGTAGCCCAAAGCCACAGCGCTCCAAGCCAAAACGATGTAGCGCAAATTGCCGCTGGCGCCCCAAAACAAGGTGGTCGTGGCCAAGGAAATTTGCCCCAATTTGTCGCGCCATAAAAGCATATTGCAGCGCCAAAAATCGGGCGCCAAGGCGAGTAAATGGTAGAGCAGCGAGTGTTGCTGATCGGCTTTAAGCGGTATCAAGGCGACGCCTGTGTCGGGGATGCGGGTATTGAACCAAGCGGCCAAACCGTATAGAAAGACCAATACACAAATAGCCGCTTCGGGCGGCGTGTCTATGGCGGTATCAATCAATGGGAAATCAAAACTGAGTAAATAGCCGGAAATATGCGGACCGACCAATTGGCCGCCCAGCAACACGCCCAAGATGATGGAGGCGATGGTCAAACCCTCAATCCAGCCATTGGCTTTGACCAGCATCGAGGCAGGCAACAATTCGGTGAGGATGCCGTACTTGGCGGGTGAATAAGCGGCAGCGCCCAAGCCCACGATGGCATAGGACAGCAAAGGGTGTGAGCCAAACAACATCATCAAACAACCCACCACTTTGATGCCATTGCTCAAGAACATCACCTGTCCCTTGGGGCGCGAGTCGGCGAAGGCGCCCACAAAAGGTGCCAGTACTACATAAAAAAGAGCAAACATGGGCACCAGCGCAGCGCGTTGCCATTCGGCACCCCCCGAGGCTTTGATGAGTTCAACGGCCGCTACAAACAAGGCGTTATCAGCCAAGGAGCTGAAAAACTGTGCCGCCATGATGGTGTAAAAACCGCGTTTCATAAAAAATCAGGGGAGCAGGGAAAGCGGTGGATGTGAGTAGGCATGTAGTTAGGAGTGAGGGCCGAAAGCCCTGAGGACTTATGAGTTATATCACGCGGTTTAGGCCCTTCACAGCCTGCGACAATCCCTTTCATGTCTCGTCCCATACACGCCTACATCCATACGCAAGCGCTGCGCGACAACCTTTTGCGTGTACGCCAAGCTGCGCCCGATGCGCGGGTTTGGGCGGTGGTCAAAGCCGGCGCTTACGGCCATGGCATTGAGCGTGTATTCGAAGGGTTGCGAGCGGCCGATGGCTTTTCGGTGCTCGACTTGCAAGAAGCACAAGCCCTGCGTGATTTGGATTGGCGAGGTCCTATTTTGCTGCTCGAAGGTGTGTTTGAGCCGCGGGACTTAGAGTTGTGTTCCCGCCTAGACCTGTGGCACGTGGTGCATCACGAAGGGCAAATCGACATGCTCAGTCGCCACAAAACGCAGCTGGCGCAACGTGTCTATTTAAAAATGAACACCGGTATGAATCGGCTGGGATTTGCCCCTGCGCGGTTTCGCTCGGCTTGGGTGCGCTTGAATGCTTTGCCGCAGGTGGATGAAATATCGCTGATGACCCACTTCGCGCATGCGGATGATGCGCAAGGTGTGGACGCACAACTGCAAGTGTTCAAAGACACCAGTCACGACCTGCCCGGCGAGCGAAGCTTGGCCAACAGCGCGGCGGTATTGCGCCATGGGACGCATCCTGAAGTTGTCGCCGATTGGGTGCGTCCCGGTATTGCTTTGTACGGCAGCGCGCCTGACCATCCCTTGCACGACGCGACGTTTTGGGGTTTGCGTCCCGCCATGAGTTTGCGCAGCCAAATCATTGCCACCCAAGACTTGAAGACCGGCGACGAGGTGGGCTATGGCGGTGTTTTTAAAGCACCACGCGATATGCGCATAGCTGTGGTGGCCTGTGGTTATGCGGACGGTTATCCGCGCCATGCGCCCACAGGCACGCCGGTGTTGATCGATGGTCAACGCTGCACCACCGTCGGACGCGTCAGCATGGACATGTTGTGCGTTGATTTAACACCGGTACCCCAAGCTGGCATCGGCGCCGCAGCCACACTTTGGGGCCAAGCCAGTACAAGCGAAGTGTTGTGCATCGATGAGGTGGCCGCCGCCGCTGGCACCGTAGGCTATGAACTTATGTGCGCCTTGGCCCCACGCGTACCCGTATCTGTAGATTAATTGGGGTCAGACCCCAATTAATTTTTAATCCACCAAGGCCTGCGCCACCAAAGCCTTCATCATGCGGCGGTAGACCACCCGCGAAGGGCCGCTGGACTGCGTCATCAGCACGGCGCAGGTCTGCTCTTTGGGGTCAGCCCAAAAATAGGTGCCGGCATAACCTGCCCACATGAACTCACCCGCGCTGCCGTGCACCGCAGCCACACCATCGGCTTGCCGCACCAAAAAGCCCAGGCCAAAGGTGTAGCCAGGGCTGCCCAGCAACAATTGACCTGGCGACACGGGCGTGGCAATCGCGCTGCCCAAATGGTCGGCGGTCATCAAGCGCACCGTGGTGCGCGAAACGATGCGTGCCCCCTCGAGCTGTCCGCCATCGAGCATGGCTTGGCAAAAGCGCAAATAGTCGCCCGCACTGCTCACGCCGCCTGCGCCTCCTGAGTCGTTGCCCGGTGCTTGGCTGACATCAATCAACTTCACCGCCGCACCGGTGACGGGGTCTTTGGCGAAAGGCTCAGCCAATCGCGGGAGGTTGGTCGCACTCACGGCAAAACCGGTGTCCTTCATTTTCAAAGGTTGAAACAAACGCGTTTGTAAAAAGTCGCCCAAGCGTTGGCCGGTGACCGCTTCGATGACCCGCCCTTGAACATCCACCGACAAACTGTATTCCCACACCGTGCCGGGTTGTTGCGCCAGAGGCGCCTTACCCAAACGGTCGACCATTTCTGCGCTGCTGGGCGTGCGTGCATCAAAGTCGAGGCTGGGTTGGTAGATGCCGGCTTGGGTGTAAGCATCTTTGACCAAACTGTTTTTGGTCAGCTCGCCATAGGCCAGACCTGAGGTATGGCGCAGCAAGTCTTGAATGGTGGGTTCTTTGTTGGCCGGCACCAGTTTGAAGCTCACGCCGTTGTACAAAGGATCGTGCGTGGCCACACTGACCATGGGACTTTTAAAGCTGGGCAGGTATTTGGATACGGGGTCGGTGAGTTGCACCTTGCCGTCTTCGACCAACATCATCAAGGCGGTGGACACCAAGGGCTTGGTCATCGAGTAAATGCGAAACAGCGAATCGATGTGCATGGGTGCGTCGCTTGCATTGTTGAGTTTGCCAAAGGCTTGGGCATAGATCAGCTTGCCTTTGCGCGCCAGCATCACCACCGCGCCAGGCAGGCGCTTTTGCTCTACCTCGGTTTGCATGGCGATGGAAATTTTTTCCAAGCGCTTGGTCGACATGCCCACTGATTCAGGGGAGGCCACGGGCAAAGCTTGCGACCACGCCACGCCCACTTGAAGAAGAAGAACAGAAGCAGTCAAGCACCAAGAACGTTTAGCAAAAAACAGCGGCATTTTTATTCTCCTGAAGAGTGAAATTTACTGGCCAACCACACCAGCAACAGCACGGGAAAACCCAACAAGGCGGTACCCGTGAAAAACCAAGCATACCCCGCGGCGTCCACCGCTACACCGGAAAATCCCGCCATGAACTTGGGTAACAAAAGCATGAGCGAGCTGAACAAGGCGTATTGCGTAGCAGAGTACTGCACATTGGTCAGCGACGACAAATACGCAATGAAGGCCGCAGAGGCAATACCGCTGGCCAAGTTGTCGGCTGACACCACCGCCATCAAGGCATAAACATCATGGCCGTGCAACGCCAGCCAAGCAAACAGCAAGTTGGTCAAAGCACTGAGCACCGCGCCCAGCATCAGCACCCGCATCACGCCCCAACGCAGCACCATGGTGCCACCCACAAAAGCGCCGACCAAGGTCATCACCACACCATACAGTTTGGTGACGGTTGCCACCTCTTCTTTGGTGTAACCCATGTCCACATAAAACGGGTTGGCCATGATGCCCATAACGATATCGCTGATGCGGTAAGTGCCAATCAGCGCCAACAGCAACACAGCGTGCCAGCGGTAGCGCTTGATGAACTCGGCAAACGGCGCGACCACCGCCACTTGCAGCCATTCGCGCAGGCCATGCGCCGGCGGCAACGCCACCTGCGCGGGCTCTTTGGAAAACAACACCGTCAGCATGCCCACGGCCATTGACAGCGCCATGGCCATATAGGCAACGCGCCAAGCCGCGTCTTGGTAGCTGCCTGCGGGCAAGCCGCTGGCCTCTGCGCGTGCGGCAATCCAAAACACGCCGGCACCCGCCCAAATCATGGCGAGTCGATAACCGGTTTGGTAGCTCGCGGCCAACACCGCTTGCAGCCGCGCTTGGGCAGATTCAATGCGAAAAGCGTCTAAAGCAATGTCTTGCGTGGCCGAGCCAAACGCCGCTAGCAGCGCAAAACCCACCAAGGGCGTGAGGGACTCTTGCGGGTTGCTCCATGCCATGCCCAAAAGTCCGGCCACCACAGCAGCTTGCGCCAGCAACAACCAACTGCGTCGACGTCCCAACAGCGGTGTGAGCAGCGGCAGCGGCAAGCGGTCGACCAAGGGCGCCCATGCCCATTTGAAGGCATAGGCCAACCCCACCCAGCTTAAAAAACCGATGGTGGCGCGGTCTATGCCGGCTTCGCGCAGGCGAAAACTGAGGGTGCCCAACACCAGCAAAAGTGGCAAACCGGCAGAAAACCCCAAAAGCAACATACGCAAACTGTTAGGGCTGAGGTAAATCAGCAGGCTTGTTTGCCAAGAGGGGAGCGAGGAGTTGGTAGATGCGTTATTGTTCATACCCTTGTATTGTGCGACCCCTTCAAAGACACCGCCTATGTTG
>Ga0209084_1001813_pt1 | contig 17380 bp, 18 predicted proteins | sample C_130820_MF_Meta_FD_187309 | JGI IMG/M metagenome (GOLD analysis project Ga0209084, IMG submission 187309) | Freshwater microbial communities from Lake Croche, Canada to study carbon cycling - C_130820_MF_MetaG (SPAdes) (version 2) | ecosystem: Environmental > Aquatic > Freshwater > Lake... | reverse complement strand
AATAAACAAAAAATAAATTAACTAAATATAATAATTTCATTATTAGTTTAATATTAATTTGTATTATTTATATACAAATACTAAAAAAAAATGATTTGAATGTTTTAATTATATGTTTTATGATAACAATGTTACCATCAATTAGCTGTTTCTATGTTCATTACAACTGCGAACCGTATAATTTTACCTTCATCAAATTTGAGAAGTTTGTTAAGGTCATTCTGAATTTTCGTGCGGTTATCATGACCATTGAGCAACTAGTGGAAAACGTCCAACTTTTCAAGATTTTCAAATTGTCGCTCCTCTTAACTAAGGATACCTCGCAAATTTCATCATCGGTTGATGTCTTTGATGGCAATACTTATTATGGCGTGGAAACTGAACGTTATTGGAAACATCTCAGGCTTACACAGTATGATGAGTTGATTTTGCTTGAAAGGTCAGCAACTCGAAATCCTCTAAATGCTAGAGAACCTAAACGCACAAGCAGCAGAAAGAAACTTAATAAATTTCTTAAGCTGTTTCAAACAGTTCTAGAGTCAGGCAAGATAAAAGAACCAGAGCTTATTATGGATGAATTTCTTTACAACGAAGCGGCGGAAATTTTCGACTATTTCAGACGATACATCGAACACGAGCGAAAAATCGAGATGATGTCAGTCATCCTACATAACTATGGACGAGATGTTTATGGTTGTGTTCGCAAGTTTCTCTGAAAAGTTGGGGTATATTGGCAAAATTAATTTTTTGTCATTTGATTTAAAGATTATTTATGAATGTCTTTAAATATCTTTTTGTTTATTTTAGCATAAATATAAAAATTGATTTAATATTTATAAGAATTTATTATAAATAAATTGAAAAGATTGAATACAGCAACTAATAATATTATTAGAATTATTATTAAAAGTTTTAATATTTCTTATTTTTTTATTATTAAGAATTTTAATATCATTAATATTTTGTTCAGATATATTAATTCTAGGTGTAAATATAATAATTGTATAAAATATATCAGTATTAATTAAAAGAATACTATTTAAGATATAATTGTAGATTTTCCAGCACCTGTTGCTAATTCTAAATAGAACTTATAATATTTTTTAATCATATTAAATCCATTTTCAATGATATTTATTTGATAATCTCTCAATTTTATTTTATTATTTTTTTTAGTAAGAATAATATCATTCTTATGATTATCTTTATAAATTTTATCATTAGAATCATTAATATTATCAATTTCATTTTTTGATAATTTTCTGGTAATTATGCCAATATCTTTAAAGACATTAATAAAAATATCATCCAATAATTCAATTCCTTCATTTAATTTAATAAATTCTGTTCCTCCTCCTTCTTCATTAATTAAATATTCTTTAATTTCTATAAATTTATTTGAAATAATTGAATTATTTATGCCATATTCAAGTAAATATTGTTTAATATCATTATCATCCATTTCACGTAAGTTTGAAATTATTCTATCATATTCACTATAATGAAATTTATATTTATCAGTTTCAATACATTCATATAAAGCTAAATAAGAAGATTTATGCGAATGTTGATCACTTTTAAGCCTACATTTAGGATCTTCAGTATAACCATATTTAAATTTATTATCATAATTCCAATCTTTATTTGTCTGAATATAAAATTATAATCATATTTTATTTAAAGAGATTAATAAATATCCCTTAAATCATTTCTTAAGAATAAAAAACCAAAAAAATTTAATTTTTGATTTATATAGAAATAGATAATTAATCAAATGAATAATGCGAAGGATAAATGCGAATTGATAGATGGTTATTCTCAATACCAAACATTTCAGAAAGTTCGCAATATCTGTTATTGTAGAAGAATGAAACAATCTCCATTTTATGACACCCCCAATTATCAGGATATGTTTGAAAATTGCTAAACATTCTGAAATGATTTCCTGTCAAATGACGTATTTTATCAATATAATCATTAGGGATCATAATATCGCAATTCGGATGATCTATACTGCAATATTCTATTACTTGATCACATTCTATATCAAAATCAAACTTTGACATAAAAACAAGAATGCACTTAATCATTGGTATCGCAATTTAATGAAAAAATTATCAAATCATTTTTTTATTATTATTCTAATGTTTCAATTCATTTAAGGACATTCGCAAATATCCCTTAAATATCTTTCATAAAATAGAGAGATTTGAAAAAATGTTTTTTTTTGATTTATTATTTATATTAGTATTTCAATTATTATTTATAATATCAATAATGTTCTATAAATTACATAAAATGAATGAACGAATTATAATAAATACAGTATTATCAAAATTAGATTTTTATCCAAATCATTATAAAATAATTAAGAAAAATAATAAAATTTATATAAAATGTCATTTTTATACATTAGATTGTTCACATTATTTAATTAGTAGTTATAATATAAATTATATTGAATATGGTTCAAAAGGATATTATATTAAAGTTTATGGAAATCACGAATTAAAAAAAAAATTTTTAGATAATTATGCAGCAGGTAAAGATATAGGAATAATAGTTATTGATATTCTTATTGATTTGAAAGAAAAATATTATAAAATAATTACTACTTATTTACAAATTCTAACTTGTAATTATTATCTAAAAGAAAATTTATATTCAACAATAATTACTTATTTAAATAATCCATCATTTTATATTAATATAACAAATATATATGATACAAATCTAAATATAAATAATAATATACCAAATCATTATTTTTTGCCATTTTATCAAAATTTAGCAAATAAAGAAAAAAAATTTAGATGTAATTATATAAAACCATTCAATATTATTATAACCAATGATAAAGAAACATTAATATTAAAACCAATTATAACTCAATTTGGAGAACATCCAAACACAATTATGAAAGTTTCAGAAGATATTGATATAGAACCACATATAAATAATCATATATCCATTAATAAAATTACTGGTTTATTAATATAATAATAGATTTAAAGAGATTAATAAGAATTCTTTAAATAATGGATGACATTAATGAACCTTTAAGAAAATGTGATAAATGTAAAATAACAAAATCTAAAAAATTATTTTATAAATATAAATATTGTAATAGATGTTATATAAAAGATTATATTCATCTTCATTTACAAAATGCACGAATTGCCAATCATTTAAATATTTCTATTGATGAATTAAATAATATTCTCAAAATAGATTTTAATGATTCAAACAAAAATGAAATAGGAGAACACCAAAGATATGATGAAGTTATGTTATTAATGTATAATTCTAGATCTAATTCTATTATTACTGATGATATAATTAATAATTTTTTAGATGAACCATTATGAAATAATAAAAATAATAATTGATTTAAAGAGATTAATAAGAATTCTTTAAATACTTTCTTGGATACGAATTCTATCATCAATGCGACATGAGTCGAGGATAATTTTCTTAATATCATCATAAGTCAAATTATTATCTTTGATATATTCTCTAACTTTATTATAAGATGTTGAAACTTCAATATAAATATTATTAAAATCTTTATGAAGAGCTTTTTTATATTTATTATAAATATATTTGGCAAATTCATTAAATGTTGGAAAATGTTGAAATCTAAGAAAGAATTTAATATAATCATTATAAGCTGATATTTGATTATCAATACTTACGAAATTATCATTAACTGCTAACTCTTTCCAATTTGGATTATATACAATTCTGAATGTTTTTAATGAAATTTCGAGAGGATTAATAGTAGAAATAATATATTTATCTGACCAATCATTTTTAAATTCAATATCATATTTAATTTCTTTATTATAATCTAATTGAATATCTCCAGCACTATAATTTGAATTTACTAATGTTGATAAATAAACTAATTCATTATATTTATGAGAATTATAATAATCAGGAAAAGTTTTCATAATTTCATTAATATTTTTTTCAGTTGCAATATTATCAATTGGAATATATTCATCATCTGCAATAATATGAGAATTAATCAAACATTTAATTTTTCTTTTGAAAATAACTGGATTTTTCTTAATTTGTGATAACATAGATAATAAAGTTCTTTCAAGATTGATATGTTTAATAATCTCTGGTTTAACTTCATATTTAAATACATTCATAATAATATTTTGAATAACATTAATATTAAAGATATGTTTTCTAAGAATAATTTTATTAATTTCTGGTCCATTAATAATATAATACATTGCAACATCAATTGGCACAATTGTTCGATTAAAATCAGGTAAGCCACATAGAGAAATATAAGTAGTAGCTTTAGAAAGTCTAAATTTTAAATGATTTGTAATATAATCATAATATTCATTCAAATATTCACATCTATTTTCAACAACTAAAATTTGCCATAATATAATATAATAAAGATTTGGATTTCCCATTTTCTTTGAATTTGTAAATAAATTAAATAATGCATGACTGCCAACTTCATTATGTTGTTCATTTGATGTTGTTAATGGAATTGTTCCAATAATCTCGGCACGTGTGAAAGGATCAATAATACATTTATTTGTTAATTTGATACCAATACAATGTCCAAATCTTTTTGCAATTCTTTCCTTAATTTCTTCATTATTAATTATATTTAAGGGATTTTCAATAAAATTTTTAAAATCTTTATCTGTATCAAATAATTTATTAGATGATTTTATAATAACTAATTGGGGAACATCTAAATCTAACATAACAGGGTCTTCAAAATTATATTTAATTAATTCTTCTTCAGTTGCTTCATCTGGAATAATAGCTTCTGATTGTTTCGCATTTGCTATTTTTTGATTTAAGGCAAAACCAGAATTGGTTCTATCATCGCAAAGAGCTAATAATTTATTAAATTTGGTAATAGGACTATATTCATTTTGATTAATAAATATATCTTCTATTTTTTTAATCATAGTAATAGCATTTGTATAATTACCATTTTTTAATTCTGATTGAATGGTATTACCATTAATAGATTTTAAATTTTCATTGGATAATTTAATAAAATCAGTTCTAAATTTTAATAATTTTTGTTTAATATATGGAAGACCTGATTTGCCCATATTAGTAATATTAATAAGATCATAAATCATATCAAAATTAGCCATTAAATCGTTTAATGTAATATTTTCAAGAATTTTATAATCATCTTTATTAATATTTTTAATTAATTTTGTAATATTTTGAGGATTTGTATAATAAAGTTTTGATGTATTATTTCTCATAAATGCGAGTGGAACACTAATATCAATATCATCTGAATAAACATAAGATTTAATAATATGACATTCGACTTCTTTGATATTAAAATCTTTTAAAATAAATTCAGAAGATTTAACATCACCAGCATGAACTTCACCATCAGTAATAATAATAATATTTTTATCATTAAATTTTTTATTAATAATAGATGAAGCAACACTAGAAATTTTAGTGCCTCCATAACCTTTTTTATTTTCGATGTATTTCAAGATTTCATTATAAGAAATTTCTTTAATTTCAGTATCCCAAACAAAGAAAAATGCATCTTTATTTAAAGAAACGATTTCATCAACTTTATTCCAATAATTTAAAAAATCACTAACAGAACCTGAAATATCAATATAAATTATTGTATTAGTCATTATTGTTTTTAATAACTTAATAAACTTTTAAACAAAAATCAATTTTTTTTAAATGAAAATCATTTAAAGATATTCATAAATAACCCTTAAATCTTTTTTTTAAATATAAAAAATTGAATATAATATAATAATATAAATCAATAATATGGATTTAACAAAAACGGAGCTTTTAGCCAAATGTGCTGAATTAGGATTAACTAAATATAAATCTAAAAATAAAGCTGAATTACTTGAATTACTTTCTAATAATAATAAAAAACATTTAACACCATTGATTAAATGGAGTGGTGGTAAAAGTGATGAAATTAAGATGTTTGAAAAGTATTTTCCTGATAATTATAATTTATATATAGAACCTTTTATTGGCGGTGGTTCAGTATATTTTTATTTAAATCCAGATAAGGCAGTTATTAATGATATTCATAAAGAATTGATAGATTTGTATCAATGTATTGGAGAAGGTAATAGTGAAAAAATATATGAATTTATGGAAAATAATCCAAATGATGAAGAAACATATTATAAAATTAGAGATGAAATGATTATTAATGATAAATTAGATAATGCAAAAAGATTTTATTATCAAAGAAAAACATGTTTTAGAGGTATGTTAAGATATAATAAAAATGGAAAATTTAATATACCATTTGGACGATATAAAACAATTAATTATAGCGACCTTAAAAATAAAGATTATGAATTATTATTAAATAAAACTCAAATTTTAAATAAAGATTTTAATTATATATTTGAAAATTATAATGATGAAAATAATTTCATGTTCTTAGACCCGCCATATGATAGTGAATTTACTGATTATGGATATTGTCAATTTGGTAAAAAAGAACAAGAAGAATTAGCATTATTATTTAAAAATACAAAAATAAAATGTTTGATGATTATTGGTAAAACAAAATTTATTGAAGATTTGTATAAAGATTATATTATAGATGAATATGATAAAAAATATAAATTTAAATTATATGATAATCGTATTGGAGATGAAATTAATATTAAACATTTAATTATTAAGAATTTTTAATCATTTTTCCAATATTTCTAAAATATAAATAATAATCATCTTCATCCCATTTTATATCAATTATATTTAAAAAATCTTCCATATGATTTATTTTTATGCCTTTATTTTCAAAGAATTGTATGTTTGATAATCCAGCTTTCAATATTTTTCTATTATAAACACTCCAATTCAAAATACCACAATCTATTTTATAATCTTTATATTTTTCTTGTAATGATTTTTCTATTTCTTTGCATTTTTCAATAGTTGCAGGTAATTTTTCCGTATCCAATTCAATATTACCTTTCAATTCTCTATAATAAATAATTTTATTTATTTCATCTTTAAAAATTAGGTCAATATCTTTTTTTTTATCATTAATAACTTGAATACCACAAGTTAATAATTCAAGATTTGGATTTACTTTTATCAATTCTTTTGCTATAAATTCACCAAAATGACCAAATTTTATACAAATTGATTGTTCACTTGGTTTTTCACCAAATAATAAATAAGAAATTGACCCATGTTTAGTATAAGTTAAATTATCTTTCAATAATTTTTTGACCCATGAAATACCATCGTTTTTAACTTCCTCAACCATTATATTATCCTTAAATCATCATATTATATTCATTTTTTTAATATTTAAAGATATTCATAAATAATCCTTAAATCCAATAATTAAAATAATATAACATTTTATTAGTTTTAATTATATTCATTTTTCCAATATAATAATTATTAAGTTTTTGATTTAATAAATATCTTTTTATAAAATTTTGCCATGAAATCTTATTTTTAATTCTTCTTAATGTAAAATTATAATTAACTATTATTTGATTTATATAATGTTCATATGATACATTAATAAATGGCTCAAATTCTTCAAAATCTTTTATATATTTCTCTATTTCTTCTATCGTTTCTTTTATTGAAAAGGATTTAAAGATATTCATAAATAATCTTTAAATCTATTTATATAAAAAATGATAATTATTATCATTATCATAATAATTATAAAATGGACATTGAAGATATTATCACAACTAAAAAAACAACTGAATTAACTATTGAACAAATTGAAATTTTAAGAAATGAATTAATTAAAAATAATTTTGATTCAACTTTTAATTTTATTAAAGATATTAAGAAACAATATAAATTTAATTGCAGTAAAATTGATTTGATTAAGATTTATAATAATCTTGGTTATGAAGATTATCAATTGAAAAAAAAATTAATTAAAAAAATTCAAAAATCTCAATCTGGTATTATTAGTGTTACTGTTCTTACTAGTGGCACTCCTGAATATACTAATGCTAATGGTGAAAGAGTTAAAGGAACTTTCAGTTGTCTTCATAATTGTTCTTTCTGTCCTAATGAAAAACCTTCAGAAGCTAATAATTGGACACAACAACCAAAAAGTTATTTATATACTGAACCTGCTGTTTTAAGAGCTAATCAAAATGATTTCGATCCTATCAAACAAATGAATTCAAGAATATCTTCTTTAAGTCGAATGGGACATCAAATAGATAAAATAGAATTATTAGTTCTAGGAGGAACATGGAGTGAATATCCAAAAGAATATCAAGAAGAATTTATAACAAAACTTTATTATTCAGCTAATGTTTATTATGATCATATTAAAAGAGATATTTTAACTTTAGAAGAAGAAATTGCAAATAATGAAATTGCTAAAATTCATATTATTGGTTTAACTTTAGAAATGCGAAGTGATAGTATTTCTTTAAATGAAATTAAAAGATTAAGAAGGTTCAATTGTACAAGAGTTCAATTAGGTATTCAACATACTAATAATGAAATTTTAAAGATGAATAATAGAGGTGAATCAGTTGAAAAGACAATTAAAGCTATTAAATTATTAAAAAATAATTGTTATAAAATTGATGGTCATTTAATGCTTAATTTATATGGCAGTTCAATCGAACAAGATGAAATAATGTTAAATCAAATTTTATATAATCCAGATTTACAATTAGACCAATTGAAAATTTATCCTTGCGCAATTGTTCCATTTACAAAAATAAAAGAATTATATGATACTGGTATTTATAAACCTTATGATGATAAATATCTTTATGATTTAATTAAAAATTTTAAAATTAATATTTCTAAACAATTTAGAATTAATAGAATTATTAGAGATATATCTGGTCATTATATTCAAGGTGGCTATTCACAACAATTTACAAGTATTCGTCAAGTCTTAGAAAAAGATATGAGAGCTAATAATTGGTGTTGCAAATGTATCAGATGTCGAGAAATTAAAGGTAATATCATAGATGAAGAAATCAAATTAGATATTATGGAATATAAAGCAAGTGAAGGTAATGAATATTTTATATCATTTGAAACTTCAAAATATTTAATTGGATTTATTAGATTAAGATTAAATTTAAATTATGATAATGTATTACCAATACTGCAAAATACTGCTCTAATTAGAGAACTTCATGTTTATTCAACATTATCAAATGTAGGAACAAATGATTTATATTCATTACAACATAAAGGATTTGGAACAAAATTAATTGAAAAAGCAGAAGAAATTGCACAATCTTTCGATTTTAAAAAGATTGCTATAATTGCTGGCACAGGTGTTCGCAATTATTATAAAAAATTTGGATATACATTAGAAGATACATTTATGATTAAAATTTTCTAATCATCTGATTTATATATTATTAATTCATATAAATGTGCATTTAAACTATAATTATCAAGATTTGTTCCTCTAATTTTACCATTTATATCTCCTATTCTATCACCCTTATTTCTAACATCTTCTGAATTTCCTAAACTTTCCAATATAACATCACCTTTTTCTTTAGTATTAATTATATCTTTTATAGTAATTTGTTGTATTTTATTAACTATGTCACTTTGTTGTATTTTATTAACTATGTCACTTTGTTGTATTTTATTTATGTCACTTTGTGGCATAGTAAAAAGCGTATCTTCTCCACTATTAGTATACCAAAAAGCAATATTAGTATCTGCTGGACCTAAATAAATACCAGTATTTTCATCTCTTCTATATAAAAAATGCATTATTTGTTTTTCTTTATCAGCTAATCTTTCAATAGTATAATTTATTTGTATTTTTGTATATATTGTTATTTTTTTAGATGAAATTTGATTAGATAGTACTAATATGTGTCTATCATTAAAACTAAGATAATATTCATTAATAGAATCATTTTTTTTTAAACGTGGATCTCGTATTAAAGCAGTTTCTGAATAAGAAAAATGTTTATTATTACCTGATTGATCATATAATGTACGTACATCAATATTTTTTTGTTCATTTGCTGTAAAATATGTATCATAATCTATTTTTTTATTATCAATAATACAATATAATTTTTTATCTATATCATTATAATAAAAATCTATAGTTTTTTTCCTTATTTCAGTATCATCTTCACGAAAACTTAATCTTAATATAGGACCTTTATAATTTGGATTTATTAACCTAGTACCATAAGTACCTAATGCATTTTTAGCATTAAAATAACCAGTATATGAAATATTATTAAAACTCATTAATTTAACTCCTGTATTTTTATCCTTTCCTTCTTCTTTTTTAAATATTGGTCTAATTGATTCAGATTTATCAGAAGATATAAATTCATTATTACTATTATAATATAAAATATTATCTATATTTAAGCTATATTTGCCTGATGGATTAGGTATAATTGGTATTGCACATTTTGTTGGATATTTAATTACATCTTTAATATTTTTAGTTATTTTAGAATAGTCTGAATTATAATATAAATTTTCATTAAATTCTAATATTACATCTTTTGGTTCAATTATACTATAAGTATTATTATTATTAATATTAGAAGTACTTAAAATAGAAGTAATATCCTTAAAATTTACATGAAATATATTATCGCTTCTTCCAGTTTTTATTTCATCTCTATCATCTAAATATTCATCAAATTGATTTTTACCAGTTGTTATATATGTTAATGAATTTGATATTGAACTTAATCCCATTAGATAACTATTTGGTAATAATGACTTAAACCAATCATACATTCTAGTTATAAAATTATTATTTGTTTGATTAAGATTTTTTAAATAATCATCATTATCTCTTTTTAAAATATCTTTGCCAACATCACTTGAACTATTTATATCTTTAGAATTTACACCAGAAAAACCACTAGTTATTAAACCAATTACAACTAATAATATAAATATAGCTATTAATACTTTAATAATAGCACCTTCACCTCCCATAAATATAAATGTTCCAACAGTTTTTAGCAAAGACAAAGATATTTTAATAAAAGCTATAATCAAGTTTTTTGCAAAAATTATTAGGGACTTTAAGCCTGTCCAAAAACCTACTGAAATATCTTTAAATTGTTTCCAGGATTGTTTATTATTATTATTTTTTATTTTTTCTTTTTCAATAACATCTTTATTATATTCATCATAAGCGTCATTATTTATTTTTTTTAATTTTGTTAAACGGTCAAAATCTCTTTTAGCTTCATTATATTTTATTTCATATATTGATTCAAGACCTTTTATATCATTATCATTTCGAGTTAATAATGTTTCTTTTAATATTGGTCCAGCACTTGCAGGGTTAGCAATTATATAGCCACCTTTTAATGCCTTTCTTTTCCTCATATTTTTCTATTTAATATTAATAAATGAAATTATTAATTATAATTTTAACAATAATAATTATTATTTATGTATATTGTTATTATATATTTCCAACAGAAATATCAATTTTACAAACAGATTTAAGTAATTTTAATTTTAATTTATTATCATCTCGACAACCAATTGTAATATCTGATTTTATTCAAAATCCATTAGAAGTTATAAATAGTTGGTTCAATTATAATATTATAAATTCTAATAATGATGAAAATAATGATTGGATACATAATAATTATAAATATTTATTTATAAATGCTTATAAAGATACAGAAGTAATAATATATAAAGCAGAGATTACAAAAATAAATCCAAAAGCAGAAGATAATATTATAATAATAAAATTACAAAAAAATCAAAGTTTAATATTACCTTTTAAATGGAAATATTATTCAACAAATATAAATAAATGGGGTATTGATGATTTAATTACTTTTTCTTTTGGGCGGGTTTTTTAGTTGGTTTACCACCAATTGTTTCACCTTTTAAATCATTTAAATAATCTTCTTCAATTAATTTTTTATGATTATCCCATTCAATTAATAATTCTTTTAGTTCTAATTCCCATATTTTAGTAATTGACATATCTTTGAGATTATCAATTTTTGTTTTAAGTTTAATTACATCTTTTTCTAAATTTTCTTTTTTCTCTAATGTTAATTGTGAAATAGGCATTCTTAATAAATAATCATAACTATCATCATATTTATAATATTCTAATTTTTCTAATTGTTCTTCAATATCTTTAATTTTAATATTCATAATAATAATATTTCCACCAATAATATCAATAATAAATTTGATTTTTGCAGAAATTAATTTAAATTCATCTTCCATTATCTCCAATTGTTTCGTTTTTCTTTCATAATATTTATTTAATCTAATTTGAAACCATTCTTTAATAATAATAGTAGTTGTATTATATTTTTTAATACATCCTTTTTCAGAAAATAGATGCATATTATTTAAACTTAAATTTTTTGTTGAAATAAGATTAAATTCTGTTAAAAATTTAGGTTCTAAATCAACTCTAACACCATCATTTATTTTTAATATAAATTTAACATTCTTTGCTGTATAATGATTTTCAAATGATTTTAAATATTGATTATTATTTACAATTAACTCTTCCAAATATTCTTTATAATTTTCTGTCCATGTTCCAATTGGTAATTCAGTAATTTCAATTGTTGTATCATTAATCCATTTATAAATACCTTTACTATTATAATTTCCCTTTTCATTTTTACTAATTTCTCCCTTAAATCCTAAATAATAAGGTGTTAAATCTTCAATTTCTTTTTCATTAATTAAAACTTCTGTTTTTTCAATATCATCAATTGTTAAAATTTTACCAATATCATTATCAATATTAGAAATAATATCTAAATAAATATTAATAATATCAGATGGATTATATTGTGCAATATTAGTTGAATATCCTGTTCCAATTCCAATACCTCCATTAACTAAAATCATTGGTATAATTGGTATATAATATTCTGGTTCAATTGATAAACCATCTTCATTTAAATAATTTAAAATTGTATTATCTTCCTCTTTAAAAATTAATTTTGTCAATTTTGATAATAATGTATAAATATATCTAGGTGATGATGAATCTTGACCACCACTAATTCTTGAACCCATTTGTCCTTTCGGTTCAAGCATATTAATATTATTTGTTCCTACAAATATTTGTGCCATTCCAATAATAGCTTCTTGTAATGAATTTTCTCCATGATGATATGCCGTAACTTCACTTACATTTCCAGCCAATTGTGCAACCTTTATTTCATTCGTATATAAATTTCTTTTTAAACATGCAAATAAAATTTTACGTGTACTTTCTTTAAGTCCATCGCAAATATGAGGGATACTTCTTTCTAAATTTCTATTACTAAAATGAATTAAATCTTTATTAATAAATGTTTCATATGTAATTGATTTTTCTGTATAATCTAAAACATCATATTTATCATAAGTTGATAACCATGTTTTTCTATCATCTGCTCTTTTTTTATTGAAAGCTAAATCTATCGAACTATCTGATTTTTCAGTAAAATTATAAGTAATTTGACGCATTTCTTTAAAATATTCTTTTGCTTCTTGGTCAGTTGATGTTCCAAGTCCTTTATAATATTTAATTTTCCATTGTGATTTTTTATCAATTTTACTAATCCATGTTTCATAATCACTCATATTATAGAATGAAATAATTTCTTTTGTTGAACTATTTGTAGCTTTAATAATAGGTGTTAACATTGATGTTAAGAAACCTTCATATTTATATAAAGAATTCCATAATGTCTGAAATACATTGAATAATAATCCTTTAATATGACTTCCATCATGATCTTGATCAGTCATAATCATAATTTTACCATATCTCAATGTTTCTATACCTTTACTATAATCTTTATTTTGTTCTAATCCTAATATTTTTTTAAGATTTGTAATTTCATTATTATCTGTAATTTTTTGTAATGTAATATCTTTAACATTAATAATTTTTCCTTTTAATGGATATACACCATATTTATCTCTTCCAACTACACTCAATCCAGAAATAGCCATTGTTTTTGCTGAATCTCCTTCAGTTAAAATTAATGTACATTCTTTACTATCCTTTGTTCCTGCTAAATTTGCATCATCTAATTTTGGTACAATAATTTTATTAACTTTCTTACCATCTGTTTTAACTAATTTTTTTTGTTCAACAACGTCTGTTGCACTTAATGCCAATTCAATTATACCAGATTTATATAATTTCTCATAAAATTTTTCAGATAATTCACATTTTGACCCAAATTTAGCAACTAATGTTGTTAATGTCTCTTTTGTTTGACTATCAAATGTTGGATTCTCAATTGTTGATTTTACAAATATAAATAAATTTTCTTTAATATGTTGTGGTTTAATTGTCTTTTTCTTTTTTGCTAATGTCATTTCTACTAATTTTTTTGTTATAGCATTTGTTATATATTCAACATGGCGACCACCTCTGATTGTATTAATACCATTAACAAATGACATTTGTTCAAATGTTCCACTTTTACTAATTGCAACTGATACTTCCCAACGGTCATTAACCAATTCATAACATCTTGGTTGAATAGTCTTAGTATCTAAAAATAAATCTGTATATTTTTCAAAATCTTTAATATTAATTTTCTTTTCATTAAAATAAACATTTACAGATGCATCAGTACATGCTGAAACATCATAAACACGTCTTTTAAATAAATTATAAATATCATCAATCATATTACTCAATCCAAATTTTTCATAATCAGGTAAAAATGTAATTTTAGTATATGATTTCTTTTGACAACTTTTAATTTCGGGTACTTCTTTATTTGTTAAATTTTCTGTAAATACTTGTTTATAAATCTTTTTACGAGTACTATCAATCGTTTCAATTGTAAATGATTTTGAAAATATATTAGTTAATTTAATACCTAATCCATTAACACCACCAACAATTCTAACTTCATCATCATTATAATTAGATGATGTTAATAATTCACCAAATATTAATTCAGGTATCCAACATTCATATTCTGTATGTTTGATAATTTCAATACCCATACCATCATTGAATATTTCAATAATACCTGTTGTTTTATCAATATTAATTTTAATATTTTTAACAATATTTATATTATCTTTTCTCGTTCTTACTGAATGATCAATCGCATTTACAATTGCTTCATCAAATATTTTAAATAATCCAGGAATAAATGTTATATTTTGTTTAATTACTTTATCTGAATCATCAATTATATAAGTTTCAATCGTATTTGGATCAATTGTACCAATATACATCGATGGACGGCTATAAATATGACCTCTAAGTTCATGTTTTTTATATTTATTATCTACTTCAGTTGCCATTATTAATTATTGTTTGAAATATTTATATGATTTTATCAATTTTTTTTGATATAAATTGAAACTAAAAATAATAAAAAATGATTTCATATTATTTTAAACGACTTTTATCCAAACTCAAAAATGGATCATGTCGCACATTTCATATATTTTCACCAACATACAATCACCGGTTATTATGCTTTCTTTCAGCATAATATTATTGATGAAGAATGTTATACCGGTGGTTTATATTCAATTGCAAATCATATCATCAGATGTTTGAAATTCTACTTGAAAGATGATATTCACGATATTTATATCTGTGATAATCTTGAAACACCTGTTGTATATTTCAGATATGGAATGAAGGAAGGTTATGTCATGGAAGTCAAAGGATTGTGTGGAAATTATTTCTGGCAGGTCAAGATGTTTGACATGAAGTTTTAAATTAAACTTTTATATATATCAAAAATTAATTTTTTGATATTTGTATTAATTTTTTTAATTTTACTAAAAAAATGATATTAGTATTAATAATAATCATTGGGGAGAAATTGAGAAGATGGACGAAGTTTGCACTTTTATCAAGACTGTTTGCGACAATGTTGAGGGTTCTACTAAGGAGGAGAACATCAATTATATCGAATTTCATGGATACGAAGAGCAAGACTGGACCGATGAACAATTTATTAATTATGTTCAGTTGCAACTGATGTCGCGTCTTGGTGATAAGGTTTCAAATCTTACTCATATTAATGAGGATGGGGATATCACTTTTAAGTTTTCTTATGGTGGATATAATGGAGAAATTTGGGAAGCAAGCAATTCGCGCGGCTACCACTTCTGGGTTGTATCTATCTAATTGAACAAGGGTTATATATGTCAAATTAATTTTTGGCATTTTTAAACTAATAAGAACAAAAAATGATTATTTTTTTTAATTTTAATTTATTCGAAATATGAATAAAATTTGCGATTTTCTTAAAGATTATTATGCAGACAATGGAATAAGTGAAAAAAAATCATTGATTGCATTTAAATGTGTGAAAAAAATTAATAATAAAAATTCAGATTATATTATTAATGAATTAAACTCCAATATTAAAACCTGTTTGACAGATATTGAGATAATTGAAACTCCTAAAAGAACTTCTGTCAGATTTGAATATAAAAGTAATACTTGTGAGATTTATATGAATAATATCAAAGATTGCAATTATTGGTTTCTCATATATTATTGATTTAAATTGATTTTTTTGGCATAATAATAATAATAATAATAAAAACAATCTTAATATATCCACCACATTATAATTATAAATTAAAAGATATTAATTTTATATTTGATATTAAAAAACTTGAAGTTATTGGACCATTAATTAATAGAAATAATAAATATTGGAATGGTTTATATAATCAAATTGATATGTGTTTTAAGAATAAAAAAGCTTTACTTAAAGGATTTTTTTTATATAGATGCTCAACAAATAAAGATCCAAATATAATTAAATCATTAAATGATAATAATAGTAAAGTTTTATATTTTGGATTGGATTAGAAATAAATGAAAAATCATCAGAATATATACCATGTTATTTACATGTATATCAAATACAAAAAAATATTCAATATAAATATTTATATAGTATAGGTAATGATGGAGTTCCAATGGAATTAGATCCTATAACTTGTATTAAAAAACCTTGTCTTCATCCACAAGAAATTTTACATGGTAATGAATGTCCTTATAAAAGTAATGAACTTGGGACAGAAATTTCATTTCCAAAAAATAATTTTGATAAAACTGCTAAAAATATAAAATCAATAAAAACATTTGAAATTGATATTCAAAAATTGAAAAAAAATAAAGAAAAATATATATTCGAATGGGACCCTAAAAATGCTTTAAAATAAAAAATGATATTTTTTTGTTTTTAATTTAAAATACACACAAAAATGTCTTATGTTCATATTTTTATTAAAAATTATTATTCATATAGAGAGAATGAATGTATAATGCATTATATTGATTATATTGATATAAATTTAATATTATCTCAATTAAATGATAATAAAGAATTTATATTTAAAAAAAAAAAAA
>Ga0209084_1001812_pt1 | contig 17383 bp, 15 predicted proteins | sample C_130820_MF_Meta_FD_187309 | JGI IMG/M metagenome (GOLD analysis project Ga0209084, IMG submission 187309) | Freshwater microbial communities from Lake Croche, Canada to study carbon cycling - C_130820_MF_MetaG (SPAdes) (version 2) | ecosystem: Environmental > Aquatic > Freshwater > Lake... | reverse complement strand
GCATTGTTGATCCCTTGCGACCTGCGTGGGCTAATTGAATTCCTATTTTTGAACCCTGCGAATGTGCGAATTCAACTATCGGCTTTAGCTCATTTGCTTGTTCATCGTTCCAAAGTCCAGTGCACGCCACCGAAATTCTTCCCTCTGGCGTAACTCCAGTTGCTTCCATCATGATTAATCCAGCACCGCCGCTTGCAAAGGAACCGATGTGAACCGGATGCCAGGCACTGACAACACCATCATTTGCCGAGTATTGGCACATTGGACTTACCCAAGCTCGGTTTGCAATCTCAAGGCCACGAATTTTAATGGGATCAAATAGGGAAGTTGTCATAACGCTCAGTATCTCAGATATATTGAAGTTGTGAGAATTGAGGATTTCTTCGACGATATCTCATCGATTTTGGCAAGCAATTCAGAGCGAACTTTAATCGGCATTGTCGGCAAACCTGGTGCTGGTAAATCAACAGTTGTAGATGCAGTCATCAAGAAATTTCCAATCCCAGAGGTAGCAATCATCCCAATGGATGGCTATCACCTCAGCAATGAAATCTTGCTTGAGATGGGTGCGCGCGATAGAAAAGGCGCACCAGACACTTTTGACGCGCTCAGATTTACCGACTTACTAAACCAAGTAAAGAGTAAACCAACTGAAGAGATCAGATTTCCCATCTTTCATCGTGAAATCGAAGCATCTGTCGAAAACGAAGGGGTTGTTTTACCGAACGCTCGCGTGGTTATAACTGAGGGAAATTACTTATTCTCCACCGATCACAATTGGTCGGGCGTCTTTCCGTTATTGGATCACACCTATTACATAAATATCGATGACGAAATTCGAATCGCTAGATTGATCGCCCGTCACCACTCGTATGGCAAAGCCTTAGATGACGCCGAAAGTTGGGCACGGGGCAGCGATGAGGCCAACGCTCGCTTCATTGAGCGCACGAGCGGACGGGCCAAAAAGGTAATTAACCTGTCGTAATCTCTGGGGAATTTTCCCTGTAAACTTTCCTCACCACTTGGAGACGTCGCATAGCCCGGTCGAGTGCGCCTCACTGCTAACGAGGTAAGGGGTAAAACCCTTCAAGAGTTCAAATCTCTTCGTCTCCGCCAGATTATTTAGTTAGGAGCCCAATGCCACAATTCAAGATTGCAATTGTCGGCGCTGGTCCCGCGGGTTATTTCACTGCGCAAGCTCTTCAGAATTCACAGACCGAAGATTTAACTTTCCAAGTAGACATGATTGAACGATTGCCAACCCCTTGGGGTTTGGTCCGTAGCGGCGTTGCGCCAGACCATCCAAAGATAAAGACAGTCGCAAAGGTCTTTGAAAAGGTTGCGGCCGAGTTAAATTTCAATCTCTATGCAAATGTTGAACTCGGTACCGATATAACTATTGAAGAGTTGAAAGATAGATACGACGCTGTTGTCATGTGCACCGGCAGCCAGATCGGGAAAAAACTCGGTATTCCTGGTGAAGATTTAAGTAATTCAATCTCAGCCGCTGATTTTGTACCTTGGTATAACGGCCATCCAGATTATGAAAATTTTCAAGTAGATCTCTCTGGGAAAGTTGCTGCCGTTATTGGCGCCGGAAATGTTTCGATGGATTGCGCTCGCATGTTGGCAATCGAAGCAAGTGAACTAGATGAAACCGATACAGCAGATTATGCGCTCGCAAAATTGCATTCAAGTGAAATAAAGAAGGTTTATGTTCTTGCTCGCCGTGGCGCAGAATTTGCTGCCTTCACCGCACCGGAGCTTCGCGAACTTCCAAAGCTTGAGCACACAGATGTTTACATAAATCCAGACGCTATTGATCTAGCCCAAACCCGAGCAGAGCGCGCTGGCGAAGTAGAAAAGCATGTTGCAAGTAATTTAGAGGCAATGCGCCTCGTTGCCGAAAGCCAAAAGTCTGGCAATGAAAAATCAATGGAATTCTTATTTGAGCATGTGCCACTAGAAATAACTGGGCGTGAAAAAGTTGAAGGGATTATTGTGAAGACCCCAGATGGCGAAAAGACAATCCCATGCGATTTAGTAATTACTGCCATTGGCTATGAATCACTTCCGATTGCAGGCATTCCTTTTGAAAAGGGCAGGATAAAGAATGAAGATGGCCGAGTAGTAGCAACCAATATTTACACCGTTGGCTGGGCCAAGCGCGGACCCTCTGGCGTAATTGGAACCAACAAGAGTGATGCCGCTGATGTTGTAAAACTTTTGATTGAAGATTTAAAAACTCCAAAATCAACAAGCGATATTCGTGAATTACTGAAGCCGGACCACGAAATAGTTGATCAGGCTTTCTGGACTCGCATCAATGCCGCCGAAGTAAAAGCTGGCGAAGAGCACGGGAAACCACGCGTTAAAGCCACCTCTATTGCGAAGTTAATGAGTTTGGGGCGGGGATAAGTAACAGGTAGGATTTCCTAGCACCACCGGCGCTTGTAGCTCAACGGATAGAGCATCTGACTACGGATCAGAAGGTTAGGGGTTCGAATCCCTTCAAGCGCACAAACTGACTGCTAACGATCTGAATCTAACCTTGGCGGGCTACTCCTAGTACGCCTAGGCACATTTCATCCGATGAACCTTCGCCCCATGTCACATAACGTGCAGGCAAGTTCTTCAGTTCTGGGAGTACTTGTCTCAGCGTTGGATCGAAGGTACAAATAACCCGAACTTTGTCACCAACCTTTAATTGAACTGGATCTTTAAGCACCGTTGGTGATTGATCATCGAAGTTGTAATTGGGGCGGTCCAGCAAAATCTTCTCACCAGGCGTCCCTGGATTTAGAATTAATTGAAGTGAACGCCCAAGTAAATGCATATGTGGCGTTGCCTTCACAACTAATTCATTCTGCTTGATTGTTTGATCACAAGTTGAAGTTGTGCTGGCAATCGGCTTAATTGGATTTTTTCCACAAATTAAGTTGAGCCCCATCGATTCCAAGGCACTTGATTGGCTGGTGCGCTGAGCTAGGTTGATGAGTGACTTACCTCGGTCACAAAATTCCCCAGTTACTCCGGGCGGACAAGCGAGTTCTACTGGTGCTGCGATTAATTCAGAGTACAAAGTGGCAAGTTTCGCGCCCTTTGCTGGCACGGCAGTTATTAGAACTTTGGATTGGTCAGTAGGAATCTTTTTCCCATTCATCGCAAGCAGGTTGTAATGAACCTGGAGAACTATTTGATCACCTTTCGCAATTGGTGTTCCGTAACCAATTGGCATTACATCTTTATCTCGTCCTGGCGCCCAGGAAGAAAGCCATGGCGATGTTAAGAATGAGGAAAAGGAAGAACCGAGTCCAGTTCCACCAAAGCATGGCCAACCTGCACCTTTGTTATCAATGGTCTTGGCCTCTGCTAAATCTTTCTTACCAACCAAAAACATAATTGCGTGATGCATCATTATGCGTTGCTGGGGTTGGAATTCAACCTGAGTTATGAGTGAATCCTGTTTTACTTTTGGATCAATCAAGAAACAGCGATAGTCATCCGTCCCGCCATTTTGCCCTTGCGGTAAATGGGCTTTCGGCATCTGAGCGGTGAAAACAATTGCGTTAGAAGCCGGGCTAGCACTACTTATAAGTGGAGTAGTGAGTGAAGCTAGAAGAATTAGTGGAACTGTTAGTACCCAACTGGATCGGCGCATGCGCTAATAATAAAGTTTATTTCCAAATAGCGCCCCTTTGAATTCCTGACTATCTTTGAGCAATGAAGCGTTTTAGTTCACTGGTTGCGGCCGTAGTGATGGTGATCTCAACCGGGATAATCTCACCAGTTCTCACATCTAACGCTCAGGCGAACTCAAGTATTGCTACTGAGGAACTTCGGCTTAATGGTGCCGGAGGCGTTGCCCTTGATGCCACTATTTATCTCCCACAAACAAAGCCAGCACCCGCAATTTTGTTGGCCCATGGATTTACCGGTGATAAGAAAAGTGTTGCGTCTGTCGCTAAAGAATTAGTTGCAAAGGGTTATGTAGTCCTTGCGTGGACTGCTCGCGGATTTGGAAATTCTACTGGTGCAATCTCAATGGATTCCCCCAGTGGTGAAGTAGCAGATGTTTCAAAACTGATCGATTATCTAGCCACTCGAAAAGAAGTTAAGCAGCAAAGTTCTGGTGATCCACTTGTCGGTATAACTGGAGATTCTTACGGCGGTGCCATTTCATTAATGACGGCAGGATATGACAAGCGCATTGATGCTGTTGCAGCAAATATAACTTGGAACAACTTGGCACAAGCCCTCTTCCCACAAAACTCAAGTGATCCGTCGGTCGGACCTTATAAAAAATTCTGGGCTGGAACCTTCTTTGCATTAGCAACATTGCCTAATTCAGCGGCAGGAGAGTGTGGAACATTCAGCCCTGCCTGGTGTGGCGCATTCAAAGATGCGGTCGCTACTGGAGTGCCTACGGCTGCTGACTTACAGCTATTGAACGCATCGTCTCCTTCAACTATTACAAATCGCATTACCGCCCCAACGCTTTTGATGCAGGGCGAGGCAGATTCGTTGTTCCCGCTTTCCGAGTCAATTAACACTGCGACTGAAATTCACACCGCACATCCAAAAACCCCGTTAGCAATGATCTGGCACAGTGGTGGGCATGATGGTGGCACTGATGAATCAGCTCGACTTCATCAGAGTGTTGCAAATTGGTTTGATATTTATTTGAAGGGCGCTAAGAAGAGTTTTCCAACTTTCCAGATCACTAATACAAATGGCTCAATCTCACTTGTAGATTCGTCAGTCATTCCCAAATACCTCACTAGTTCAGAGCTACCGCTAGCAGCACCATCGCTTCCAGTTGAAATTGCAGTTCCCTATACCGCTTTGGTCGCACCGATTGGTGGCATCCCAGGTGCAATTTCTTCATTACCCGGAGTCGGTTCTGCTCTCGCAATAGCAGGCAATATCGGTGGTGTAAGTGCTGCATTCTTGCCAGGACAGAGCGGATTCCTAGAGAGTTCCGTTTTAACTAAACCAATGCACGTTGTTGGTGGATCGTCCGTAAAAATTCGGATCTCATCTAACAAGAGTGATGCCACCCTCTTCTTTTCACTCGTTGTACGCACTGCATCTGGTCAGACAAAACAACCTAATGGAATTGTTAGTGCTGTTCGATTAACTCATATCGCAAGCACCGGCTCTGACTTCACAATTCAATTACCAGCCGCAGTATTAGATGCCGCTATTGGCGACAAGATTGCAGTTGGCATCTCGACAACCGATCAAGGTTACGCCCTTCCAGAAGATGGTCGGCAATATGCAATAACTGCGCTATCGCCAATTCTCATTTCACAAATGAATTTCACAACTGCGATTAATCATGCGGCGCTAATTGGCTGGCCAATTGCTGGATTTGTTGCAATTATTTTGGCAATCGTTGCTATCTATCTTCGCCGCCCTCGCCATAACACCGAGCCAATAGAAGAGAGTGACTCACTTGTAACGGTCTCAAATCTTTCCAAGGTTTATAAAGACGGCTACAAGGCAGTCGATGGACTCTCCTTTAAAGTTAAGCGTGGCCAAGTTCTTGGATTACTTGGACCAAATGGTGCGGGTAAGACAACAACACTTCGGATGATGATGGGGCTGATCTTTCCTACCGAAGGTGAGATCGCAATCAATGGCCACCCAATTTATCCAGGCTCGCCAACCCTTGCCAATCTCGGATCCTTCGTTGAAGGTTCTGGTTTCTTGCCACACTTAACGGGTCGAGAAAACCTTGAACTTTATTGGAAATCAATTGGCCGAACCGATGAACCATATTTTGAAGATGCGATTCGAATCACCGATTTAGGAAGCGCACTTGATAAGAAAGTTCGCTCTTACTCCCAAGGTATGCGCCAGCGGCTCGCTATAGCCCAGGCGATGCTCGGCCTTCCCGATTTATTAGTTCTAGATGAGCCAACAAACGGCTTAGATCCACAACAAATTAAGGCGATGCGTGAGGTCCTAAAACGCTATGCCAAGACCGGAAGGACCGTAATCGTTTCTTCGCACCTCTTAACCGAGGTTGAGCAAACTTGTACTCACGTCGTCTTGATGCACCGCGGACGGCTTATCACCTATGGAACTATGAAGAAGATTCTTACTAAGGCAGGAAAGCGTGCCGGGACGTTAGAAGAAATATTTATTGAACTTATTGGCGATGACTTAACTATTGGAAAGGAGGCATAGATGTATCGCGCATCTAAGACGCTGCCTTATCGGTTAGAAATGTATCGCCAGCTTAAACGAAAGCGCACTTTATTTGCCTACCTATTTGTTATTTCGCTACCGGTCATTGTCGCTTTGGCAGTGAAATTTGGAACTTCTGGAAACAGCAGTGGTCCCACCCGCTTCGGTTCTGGAACAGCAGATCTAATTGGCCTTGCCACCAAAGGTGCTGCAAATTTCACGACCACCATGTTTTATTTTGCTACGCCATTTTTACTAATCGCGGTTATATCTATTTTTAATGGTGACACAGTTGCTTCTGAAGCTTCCTGGTCCACGCTGCGATATTTGCTTGCTGCTCCAGTTCCTCGCACGCGCTTGTTAATTCAAAAGTTGAAGGTAAGCCTCTCGCTCTCAGCGATTGGAATTGTGTTGCTTATTGGAACTTCTTGGTTTGTGGGAATGATTACCTTTGGGTTAAAACCGCTACAAACGCCACTTGGTGCAACCTTCACCAACCAAGTTGCCCTCCAGCGCATATTGATTATTGGCATCTACCTGGCACTCGTTTTGTTTTCCGTTGCCGGCTTGGCCTTCTATCTAAGCGTCTCTACCGATGTTCCACTTGGCGCAGTTGGTGGCGCAATTGGAATAATTATTCTCTCTAACATTTTGGATGCTATTTCTGGCCTTGGATCAATTCGAAATTGGTTGCCCACCCATTACTCATTCTCTTGGTTTGATGCGTTATCGAGTTCGATAGATTGGAGCCAGATGATTCGAGGTGCGGCCTATAGCGTGATTCTGAGCGCCCTCTTTATTTCACTTGCAATCATCAAATTTAACAAGAAAGATATAACTTCTTAGATATTCCAGAACCTCTTAATTGCTTAGTCCGCCACCAAAGGTAAGGCTTAGTTTTACTGAACCAGGTGCCAAGGTCGCGCTGGAATCTAAGTTGGCTCCAATCTTGCTAAAGCGAATTGGATCGGACGAGCTCATCTTTAACCCAAAGATTAGCGCGCGCATGGCACCTTGATCAGCTGCTTCTAAGTTGCTGTCATATCCACCAATTATCTGAACGTAAGAAATGACGGCATTCGGTGGCAATCCATTGGCAGTTTCGAATTGCAAAATATCTCCTTCAAGTTGCTTGAGATTAAAGCCGCTATAAACCTGTGACATAGTTTTTGTAGCGGTTTGTTGTGCATGTGATTTCTGCTCCAAGGTATTAATGGTTGTTGGTATTGGGACCTTTGGGATGAAAGAGATGGTGGCTAAGAAAATAACCATCAGTGCTAAAAAAAGATCGGCGTACATCCATCCAGCAAGCCCGAGCAAATCTTGCTTATGTTCAACTTCACGTAGCCGCTTGCGCATCAGTTTTTGCGCGCTTCTCGGATCTTGGCTTTCGCCTCAAAGAGTGCAAAATTGCCTTTCATGACCGATTTAGAGTTTGACTCTAAAGTCTTTGTCATCCGTTCCGCAGACTCTGAAACTTTCAAGAGTCGATTCAGAACGTTCGCAATGTTAGAGGAAACAGCCCCAGGAGTAATTGTGCGCTTAGTATAGAAAAATTCTGCAAGCTCTAGGCCAATTTCCATTCGAGCAGAATCCAAGGAGGCTGCAAGTTCTTCCTTTTTCGTATCTATAACTCTTTCAACTACCGAGACAATCAGGGTTAGAAGAATTACAAGTGCAATAAGTATGAAATCAAGGAAGGCAATACGACCAATAACCCACTCTTTACCTAGGACCTTAAAACCGTTCTGCCAAAATTCCAGAAAATTCACCACGGAGTTGCTATTTTGATTTATATATATCGCAAAAGCGGATGTCGCATGACTAACTGCATCCCAAGTTAACGCTACTGGAACAAAAACTAGGATGTTCCGGATTAAAGTTAGATAGAAATTCGCCTTCTTCAGCCTTTCATTCTCGGCTGCGGCAGGAAAGGGCAAAAGTTCTAATGGATCAATGGTTGCCCAGAAGGGCCAATTCTTACGCTCGACTAAATCTCGACTAACGCGAATTACATAAGGGTCTTGCTGCACGCCGCGCTCACTAGCCCAATTCAAGAGACGTTCGGCTAACTGGGTGTGAATCGGATTCGATTGCTTCATTTTAGGCCCCTTAATTAGTCTTGCGATTTGGTATTGATTCCATAGCTACTCTTGCTGAGAATTTGACGCCACGGTTGTCTGGCAAATTTTCGATATTCCACGAATTGCCAGTTACTTCATCGAATAAGCGCGAACCAAAACCTTTATTAAACTTACCGATAGCTTGACCATCATTTATCGCGATAAATTCCAAATGTGAATCTTTTGCGCTTATAGTGAGATCGATATTTGACGCTCTACCATGACGGTGGGCATTGCTTAGTACCTCATTTATTAGATCACCTATTCCCGTCACGAAATAGCTATTTATCTCTGCTGCTTCGAATTCAACAGCGCTTGAAATCTGAATAAGAGAACCCCATTTATAAAAAGCATCCCTAATCACGGTCTCAAGATTGAGATCCCCTTGCTGCGTTTTGGGCGCTAAATCAATATTCAAATGCTGCTGCGCTATAAGAATTTCATTTTTTATGGCTGGCAAGTTCATCGTTTTGGCGAGATTTTCAATTCTAAAAGCTGATGTTAATAATTGGGTGGATAAAGTGCCATGCAAAAATTTGGCTAATCTCATATCTTGGGAATTTCTCATCAAGGTTTGCTTTAGATTGTCTAGATACGTTTTATAATACTTATTTTCTAAGTCATCTATTTCGAGCAAATTTAAAGCGGTAGCTGCATGTGCCGCAAGGACTAGAAAGAACACGGTAATTGTCCAGAAGAATGTGAGGTAGAAGTTAAAAGGGTTTTTGCTGTGGAACGCAAGATTATTTATTAAATTTGCTAAAAAGGTATTGATTAAAGAAGCTAGGGTTAGGGTCGCCAAAATTGAAATCCAATTTGGCTTTAGGTTTTTTAGAGTCTCCTTAATTGCCAATGCGGTAAGCAGTAACAAGCCACAAACACTGACCAGGAAGACGGATCCTCGCCAAACCCCGTAGCTTTCTACTGCGATCCGCAAGTTAGTTGCAATACAAAGAGCTAAAAGCCAGGGGAGGGATGGGCTGATGGCCTCTGGGAGAAGAAGGAGAAGTTGTCGCATAAAGTGTGTTTTTTCGAAGTGCCCTCTAGAACGCTCATTTATTTTGTGACTCATGGGACGAATTAGTTCCTGCGCCATCCTCCTGAGGTAATTGGCTACCTCTAATGGCTGGGGATCTTCTTGGCCGGTAAATTTAGTAATAAATGCGGATTTTGCGTTGGCAAGCCGCTCGTCAATCTCACGAACCAACTGGTCATCACCCATCTTCACTGGCAAAAAAGTACCTTCAAAATTTCTTAAATCTTGCGCAAGCTCTTCGCGTACATTCCTAATTGAGTGCCACCAGAAATTTACATACGAGAGCAGCGAAATCATCAATAATCCAAGCACCGCAGAATTTAGGGTACGCACAGCTAGGGATTCGTATGAGAGTCCAGCAATATGGAACCAGCCTTTAGCAATTATTTCAGTCGAACTTCCTTTGATTGCACCTAAAGCAGCGCCTAAGGCAAAAATCCAAGAATTGGGAACTGGTTTTGACCTACGATTTTTCAGAAAAGTTTTGTCACAAATTAATAAAAATATCGCTGCTAGTAGGGTACCAATCGCTGCGGCCCAGCACCATTTCATGAATTCTAAGTTTGATATTTTATGGTTAATAGTGAGCGGAACTCCGAATATCAAGAAAGGTAGGAGGCCAAAACCTAATTTATAGGAGATTGCATGAGCACCACCGAGATTTAATTTGGGTGCATTAACCATTCGGTAGCGAACCGGACTGTTGGAAATAGATTCTCGATAGTCCAACCCTTTTATTATGTGTCCCGGCATCAATTTTAAAATGGCTAACTAATCTAGAAATAGCCTGTTCGACGGACTTTTCTGAAACACCACGTAATCTCGCGATCTCACCATTTGAAAGCCCTTGCGCCAGGTATTTTAAGGTTTCTATTTGGGCGTCAGATATTTTTTTGAATTCGGGATTCAAAACATTCTCGTTATTTGGCTTTGATCCAGAACTTAAGTGGATGGATTTCGCTAATTCTGAAACCAACATTTCTACGTTATGGACCCGATGTTTTACTAAATAGCGGGATCCCGTAGGCAGATTCAAGACCTTGATATCAAGAAGGCGAGGATCTGAAAATCCAGTAAGAAGGACTATTCCAATTTTTGGAAGAATTCTGCGAAGCCCAAATGCCAGATCAATTCCATTAGGCCCACCACCTAGATCTAAGTCCAACAACGCCGCATCCGGCTTGGTAATTTCTGCGATTTTCATAGCGGAGCCGACCGAGCCTGTGTCATGAACCACTTCGACACCCTGAAGTTGCAAAGCTGCCTTCATGGTTGATCGAGTAAAAACTTCATCCTCAACAAGCAGGATGCGCATTTGTTTCACACCTGTAAGAGTATGGGATTACCCCTCATCAAGGTTAGGGGCGCGATGAAAATACACACATAACTTCCTAACTTCGAATAGGGGAAACCCTAGCGATTTTGCCACTTCACGCTTGATTGCGTGCCAATTTTCCTGCCCATTAGGTAAACCCCTCATACTGAATTCGTTCACACCCCAGAACAGCCAAGAACGAAGAACGGGTAATACCTATGAAAAGTTTTTCACCCCGCACCATTGCAGGCTTTGCCACGCTTTCCATAGGCGCAGTGGGGCTTACCTTGCTCTTTACTTCAACCGGAACTGTGTTTGCTGACCAGACCGTGAAGACAACTACCGTTCAGAGCATCGATGATTGCGTGATTGTTGGCACTGCTAGCAGTACAAATATTGTGCTCAATTATTCTTCTGGTGGCCAAGGCGGTAAATATGACGGAAGTGGAAGCTACGCCTTGTCTGGTAACGACAACGCTGGCGCATCTAATTACACCGTCCTCGATGATCCAGGTTCAGATCACAATCAACCTTGTAAGTACTGGTCTACTGAATCTGCGCACACAGCATCAATTTCGTTAAATGATACAAACGCTTGTTATTCACCTGGCAAAGCGCTGCTGCAAGCTGGCAAGTGTACTTCACAAGGAAGCGGCTGGTCATACGACGGATCACATAGTTGGTGGACACATAGCGGCGTGACAAACTATAAAGATGTTTACGCATTTTTAGATGCGGGTGGTGCTGGTCAGCGCTTGAGCTTTTTACTTGATGGTGCGCAAGCCTCGTTAACAATTCAATTAACCGGAGTTACGGGGGCTATTCCAACCGCCATACCTTGCACTTTTGGTGCTACCGCTGCGCCACTTCCGCTCGCAACAAACCTTGCAGTTGCCCTGGGAGCCGCCCCTTCGCCATCCCCATCGGTGCTTCCTAGCGCTTTAGCCGTTACCGCAGCAAATACGCCGTCGGTAGCAGCTTCGGCAACAGCATTTCCAACGATTGGCGCTTCTTGTTCTTGGACAAAAGCCATTACTTTAGTGATACCTAATTCAAATGTTATTACGGCCGAAACTGGTGCAACGATTAGCACAATGGCTGGATTATCAAGCGTTGAGATTGATGGACCAGCACTAACGACAACTGTCGGTTAAAAAAATAGCTTCAGAAATTTTTGGCTAATGAGAATTGGTCAATTGAGATTCCTAACAATATTACTTTTTTTGTCGATCACTTCAACTTTTGGCCAAAGTGCATCCCAGGGTGCTAGCAACGACCTTGGGATTTCCACGAAAGTAGTTAGTGATGCTTCCTCCAACCACCCAAACACCGCGGGCACCTCGACAGAAATAACAACCTTGATCAATCCGGGCACCTCGTTTGCGCGCTACATCCGAATTCAAAATTATGGAATTCTAAAGTCGCAATACTCGCCAACGATCGAAAGCAGTCACTATCAAGCGGGGGACCAAACCAGAGGTGATCACACGGTAAGCGATTTGAGTAAATATGCAACTTTCTCGCCGGCAAATCTTGTCTTGGCACCAGGACAAGTTGGGTACTTAAAACTCACCCTTGCTATCCCAATCAGCGCTCAAATTGGGGTTCATTTCGCGACACTCTTTATAAACGTCAATCCGGCCAACAAAGTTCAAAATGTTAAGCACAAGGGAACCGTTGCCGTATTCAGCTCGAACTTGCGCGCAGCCATTCAAATGGCAATCGGCATTGGTACCCCAGTTTCAATTCCAGTGAATTTCTTGATCACTGGAGTCCATGAAATTTTTAGCAAGCAGTTACCTTACTTAGAAATTAAAGTTAAGAATTTATCTACACTTCCCATAAACCCTGTCGGTGCGGCGCACTTTAATGATCCAAATGGAGTACTCAGCATTTCTACTCCTTTGGAATTCGCATTCCAAATGATCGCCCCGCTTTCTGAGGGTAGCGTGGATGTTTATATACCAAAAACTATTCCAGCAAATACCTGGATGGTCCACGTCGATGCGCTGCAAGGTGCAACCAGTGAATCAAAAGATAGCGCAATAAAGATTACCCAAGTTAACAAATTTAACTTTGCTATACTTGAAAAAGTTGGTGCATTCTTAATGTTCCTACTCTTAATTTTCTTTGGCCTACTTTTAATTCGCAAACCGAAGGAAAATTCGGACCCAATTAAAAAACAGGTCAAAAAGTTCGGTGATAGTAGCCAGGATGAGATAGATGAAATTTTAAATCGCATATTTACCGAAAGAGACCATAACCAAATTCCAAAAAAGCCCAGCAAGAAGAAGGTGGTCAAGAAAAAAGTGGTCAAGAAAGCCACAAAAAAAGTTGCCAAAAAATCAGCAAAGAAGCCCCCGGTTAAAAAGGCTCCAACTAAGAAGAAATGACAATCTGCCAATCCCTTTTAGTATGATCTAGCACGGATATTCCTTAATCAAAGAAGAGTGATGGGTCAAAAATATGAGCAAAGTTTATTTATTCGTTGATATCGAAGTTAAAGAAGGCAAGCTTGAAGGCTTCACTTCTGCGATAAAAAAGCATGCGGCACATATTCGCACCGAAGATGGCTGTGAAACTCTTGAATTATTTATTGATACCAAAACTGCTAACCGCGTTTGTGTCTGGGAGGTCTGGCGTGACCGAGCATCATGGGATGTTCACATGGTTAACGATGCAAGCAAAACCTGGCAAAAAACTGCATCAGAATTTGTAAACGGCGAAAAAATTACCGTGATGGATGCTCTCTAATTTTTTACCAGGGGTAATCAAGGATAAATATTTGCCCATCTATTTCTTTGACATCATAGCTCTGGAGCGGTGAATTTGCAGGACCGCTAATTGCCTTTCCGCTTAAGTTATCAAACGTTGACGTGTGACATTTACAAATTAGTTTTTTATGATCGAGCTCGACACCACAACCTTCGTGGGTACAGATGTTGTCAAAAGCTATTAGTCCGCCGTTAGTTCTAGTGACTATGTAGGGCTTACCTCGACCAAAAGCATCCTTGTTGATAAAAATCTTTGTCTCGCCTTGTGAAATTTCTGAAGAATTTGCTACACGTATCTCAGTTATTTTTGCGGGTGTAGAACTTGATTTTGTGGCAAGCGACTGACTTGGAGTCGGACTTGGAGTCGGGCTTGGAGTCGCACTAGGGGTCGGTGCGGGGCCGGTGGAAGCCTCTAAATTTGGCTTCGAGAAAATGGGAATTCCTTTATCCCAAACCAATTTTTTGCCCGACTTTATGGCAGTGAATTTTTTGTTTCGCCAAACAACTATCTGACCAACCTTCGTTGGTTTTAAGGCTGGAAAGTCGGCGCCCGAAGCCAATGAATCAAAGCCACTAAGACCACTAAAAAAGGTCAGGAAGATAGCGCCAAGAAAGCCCCGCCTGTGAAGGTTAGTCATTGCCAAATATTAGCCAGAATAAGTGTTTTACCAATCAGCCAATGTGGAGCGCAAGCCTAGCTAGCCCGATTTAACACCGTCTGTTAACTTAAAGTTTGGAGTCAATTTCATTAAATATGACCCAGAATTCTAAGTGGAGCGTAAAAGTCAGCACTGAAGTAATCCCAACCATAGGAGGAAATTTTGAAAGCAAGAAATGTAATTGCAGGAGTTGTGGCTGTTGCGGCCGCTGTTTCACTTACAGCCGCATCATGGCCAGTAAACAAACCAATTTATGTTGTATCTACCAATGATGCTGTGGAGATAAATCCAATTGCGACCACAGGGGACATCATTACCGGAACAGAAATCCGGGGCATTCCAGACGGTATGGGTGCATTCGCTTCAAATAATGGGCGTGGTGGAATAACCGTCCTTTCAAATCACGAAGTTGCAATCAATGACAAGATCGCAATGAAGAGTGCTACAACGGATCGCCCTTGGGGAGTCTCTATCACAAAGTTCAATTACAGCCCATCAATCAAGCGAATGGATAATGCAACAAACTTTATAACGAGCTGGAATTTCTGGAATTACAAGACCGGAACTTATAGCTCTTCACCGATAGGCGGCGAACCAGGAAACCAACAAGCAGGTTCATTCGGTTGGGGTATCAGCCGTTTCTGCTCTGGAACTTACACACCAGAAGGAACATTTATCTATAACGGCGTTGGATTCGATGGCGCCCTATACACAACAGGTGAAGAAGTTGGAGATAGCTCTCGTGGATTCGCATTTGATATGACCGGAGCCGGATATCAACTTCCACGTGTTGGCATGCTCTCAATTGAGAACATAGTGCCAAACCTCAAAAAGGGCCCAAACACTGTTGCCATGATCGACGAAGATGGTTCAGCGACTGATTCTCAACTACATATGTACGTTGGAAAGAAGCAAAGCACTGGAACTAGCGTAGACAAAGCAGGACTAACGAACGGTGATCTATACGTTCTAAATGTTCCAACAGTTGCGACAGATAATCTATTTCGTACCACTATTGCTAAATCAACACCAGTTGACGCAACATTCAATAAGGTTGAATGGAACACAGATGTAACTTCATTTGCAAAGGGTGTCAGAGAAGCTGGTATGACATTTGCCCGAATCGAAGACGGTAACTGGGATCCAAGCAATCCAAACGTCTATTACTTCATCACAACTGAATCAAACAAGGATCCAGTTGCAACTAAGGAAAATCCAGCAGAGCCTGGCGTTTCACGTGACGGCGGTGGATTATGGCGTCTGACATTTAAAGATGGTCAGAATCCACTTGCAGGTGCGAAGTTAGAACTTCTTCTCAACGGTGGTGAGGCTCCATATTTGTCTAAGCCAGATAACTTGACTGTGACCAAAAATGGAATCATTATGATTCAAGAAGATCCAGGCAACAACGCTCACGTTGCTCGTATTCTTGCTTACCGAATTAGCGACGGAAAGATTGGAACCGTAGCTGAATTTGATAAGAAGTACTTCACTGCAGCAGGATCTTCATTCATGACACTTGATGAGGAAACTAGTGGAATTATTGACGTGACTGATCTGATGGCGACTAGCGGCGACAAGAACACTTACTTTATGTTCAATGCCCAAGTTCACACATACAGTGGCGTGACGGTAGTAGATCCAGGTGTCAAGGGCGCCGTATCTCCTGCCAGAACTGACCTAGCCTATCGAGGCTCTTCAGCAACAAATCTAAACAATGTTGCTGTGGAAGGTGGCCAGTACTACACAATGGCAGTATCTGACTGGAATAAGGTTTTCACAAACTAAATTCCGTTTATAAAATCGCGAGCGAAAATTTTTTCGCTCGCGATTTTTATTTCAATTAGATTGCTCTGCCAGCATCCTTTGCAAGTGGTGGACGACAGACAACGCCAGTTGCGCCATCAAGTTTCCAACCACCAGCAGAATGCGGAATCAATACCGCATCGCCCTTTTCAATCTCCATGGCCGTGGCGTTTTCAAATGAGATTCGGCCATTACCATCTAGCGTTAAGAAGATTGAGAAACCTTCAGGAATTGCACTTGATTTGCCAGTGAGATAGTCAGCGCGGAAGTATGGATTAGCAACATCAGTGAAGACTGATGCATCAGTATTAGTGAATAACCGATCAGCAAAAACCAGCTTGCTTGCCTCATCCTTTTCGATCGGGGTATAGCGAAGTGCATCTAATACGGTGTCGAAACCAAGACCTAGGTGGCCATCTTTAACGCCATCTACTGCAAAGTCATTCCATTCAAGGAGTGCAGATAAGTCAGTAGGTTCTTGAAGTTCTAGAACAAAGATCCCAGCACCAATTGCATGTGGGACGCCGGCTGGAACAAAGACAGTATCGCCCGGTTTAACTTTAAATTTCTGAAGTGAAGCAAGTAACCCAACAGAATCTCGCGCATCAACCATCGTGCGAACTTCGGGTTTTGTTAGCTCTTTTGAGAATCCAAGACCAACTTCTGCACCTTCTGGTGATTCCAAAATAATCCACGCTTCAGTTTTGCCGTGATCGAGAGCGAGGTGTTGTTTAGAAAACTTACGATTTGGGTGATAGTGAACCGGTAGGCGTTGATCTGGATCAAGCAGCTTCATCAATAGTTCGGTGCTCGCACCAAAAGTATTAACGTGTTCGGCGCCAAGCCATTCTTCGGGATTAGCCAGGACAGCATCGCGTAGATACATTCCATCAGAAAGAACTGAAAGCCCCATAGTTGCTTCACCAAATCGGGTTGTCATCGAACCAATCCACTCCTCGGGGCGCATTGGACCACCAGGACCATGACGCAGCGCACCGATGCGGTAACCGCCTTTGTAGAAGTGATCAAATTGATTGGATGCGAGTTTCTGTGGATTTGCCATGAATATAACTTATCGCTTTTTTGAAGTAACAAACCCCTATTCTTTAACCTATGTTGCAGAACAAGGTTGAACTAAATGGAATAAACGTAATCGCCGAGAGCGAGCGTGGCGGCAGTGTCCGAAGCCTTTTCTGGCCTTGGATGGCCGGCAATGTCTCGCTCTTAGCGCTTTCATACGGCTCATTTTTTCTTGGTTTCGGTATTTCATTTTGGCAAGCGACCTTCGCCGCAATAATCGGAACTGTCGCATCATTCTTATTAGTTGGTGTCAGTTCACTCGCTGGAAAACGCGGTAACGCCCCCACAATGACGCTCTCTCGGGCAGCCTTTGGGGTAAAAGGAAATATTGTTCCAGGAATTCTTTCTTACTTAATTTTCGTTGGCTGGGAAACAGTTTTAGTATCACTTGCAAC
>Ga0209084_1001807_pt1 | contig 17407 bp, 4 predicted proteins | sample C_130820_MF_Meta_FD_187309 | JGI IMG/M metagenome (GOLD analysis project Ga0209084, IMG submission 187309) | Freshwater microbial communities from Lake Croche, Canada to study carbon cycling - C_130820_MF_MetaG (SPAdes) (version 2) | ecosystem: Environmental > Aquatic > Freshwater > Lake | place... | reverse complement strand
GGTGCTCAAGGCCCATCCGGACAATCAACAAGTTTTTACAAATATCAAGCTAAGACAAACTCCCAAACTAATGATCCAGGAAGTGGTTACCTACTCTGGAACAATTCAACTTTATTATCAGCTACTAATATTCATATCAGTCATCTTACTGACGACAATATTGATATTGACATATTCCTTACATTAATAAACCTTAATGATGTATTAATCATACAAGATAGAAACGACTCTGCAAACTATCAAAAATGGCAAGTTAATGGTACACCAACAATACATGCTAATAGTTATATAGAATTTCCAGTAGCACTGCTTGATAGTGGTGGCTCAGCGATCACAGGTAATCAAGCAATATTCCTTGCTATCGTATCGACACCGGTTGATGGCGCTACAGGTATACAGGGTGCAAGTGGTTCGACAGGTTTGAGCGGAGCGACTGGTACTCAAGGTATCACAGGCGCTTCAGGTGCAACAGGACCTCAAGGTACTCAAGGTAATCAAGGTCAACAAGGTATCACAGGTGCGTCAGGTGTACAAGGTCCAGATGGATCCACAGGTTTAACTGGTGAACAAGGTGCATCAGGTGCAAGTGGTGCAAGCGGAGCAACAGGTCCACAAGGACCACAAGGTACACGTGGTTCGACAGGTTTAACTGGTAATACAGGTATAAACGGCGCATCAGGTGCGTCAGGTGCAAGTGGAGCTACTGGTCCACAAGGTCAAACAGGTTTAGATGGTGCATCAGGTGCTAGCGGAGCATCAGGTGCATCAGGTGCAAGTGGAGCTACTGGTCCACAAGGTCAAACAGGTTTACAAGGTGCATCAGGTGCCACAGGTATAAATGGTGCGACTGGTTCTACAGGTCCTACTGGTGGACAAGGTGAACAAGGTGCGTCAGGTATATTTGGTGCTACAGGAAGTACGGGTCCAACAGGTACTAATGGTACTAACGGAACGAATGGAGCATCAGGTGCTAGTGGTGCAAGTGGAGCTACTGGTCCTGCTGGTACTAATGGAACTAATGGAGCATCAGGTGCTAGTGGTGCTACAGGTACATTTAGTGCATTTACTGCACAGTTTGGTCCACAAACTGGAGCAACAGGTGCAACTGGTTCTGTACAAATACTTGGTAGTTTACAAATAGGTACAGGATCTACTGGTGCTACAGGTGCAGTGACTGCATCAGATAAGATAATATCTTCTGCATCTATAGGTGCATCAGGTGCACAGGGTGCGTTTGCATATGGTACACTAAACTATACAGATGGCAACATCCTTGCATCGTTTACATCATCTGTAAACAGTTACAACCAGATACTTCTACAAAATACAAGCACTGGTACAGCTGCATCTACTAACTTCGTAGTATCAAACGACCAAGCAACTAACTCAACCTACTACGGTGAGTTTGGTATGAACGGTTCTGGCTTCACACAAGGCTCATCATTATTCTCTACACCAGGTATCGTATACCTCGCAGCACAGTCTACAGACCTTGCTATCGGTACATACGGCGCTAAGAACATCTACTTCACAACAAACGATAGTGCTACCGCACATATGACGATCAGTTCTACTGGCTATGTTGGTATCGGTACTACACCATCAGGTTCATATAAACTTGAAGTATCTGGTACAGTGAGTGCTACAGATCTTAACACCACATCTGATAAGCGTGTTAAGAAGAACATCAAGAAGATCAAGAACGCACTTGATATAGTCAAAGCTATAGATGGTGTATCATTCAAATGGAAAGAAAATGGTAAACAATCTTATGGTGTTATTGCTCAAGACTTACAAGAGATATTACCAGAACTAGTTGGTGGTAATGAAGACAGTTTATCTGTGTCATACTTACCGTTGATAGCATTCTTGATTGAAGCGATCAAAGATCAGCAAAAACAGATCGATAAATTGGCTAATAAATAATTTTACATTAAACAAATTCTATATTATAATTATATCATAAACTGAGGAGTAACTATGTCAAGAGTGAAGTTTCACACTGTTGAGCAACCAGATTCAGATACGACAACATTCGTATTATCATGCAACCGTCTAGACGTCCTAGATAAAACACTTAACTCATTCTTTGAGACACAAGACTACATCACAAAGCTAGTCATCGTAGACGACTCTGCAGAGCCTGGTGTATTTGAGACTCTTGTAGAAAGATACGGAGACTTCTCAGACGTTATCTGCTTCCCTAAAAATCGTTCACAGTGGTGGGCCATGGATTTCATGGTTTCCTACTGCGATACAGAATACATCTTCTATCTTGAAGACGACTGGGAGCTCCTCAAACCTGGTTACCTAGACCAATCAAAAGCAATCCTTAAAAAATATAGAGATGTTGGTGTAGTAGATACTTCATGGCGTACGTTTGAGTTTCAAGGCATAGACTCATATCATAAAGAGCTTATCGATGACATGTTCTATTGGAAGAGACCATGGAAGATAACAGATGGACACTTAGCTTGGCATGCATGGGTAGGTTCACCAAACCTAAGACGCAGAGATGACCTTATCATGTTAGGCCGTGTAGAGAAGTGGCACAACGAATGGAACATCGATCGTAAGTTTACTGCGTTAGGTTTCAAAGGAGTATACCTTAATGGAGAATACTCAAGACACTTAGGTGACAAGTGTTCTAAGATGGAAGGTAAACGACCAGACGACTCTAAGACTCCTTATGACTTCTTACCTCCAGAACTTAAGAAGAATCGTAGAGCCCCATACATCGACTACAGAGAGATGGACTACATATATGAATATCCAGCAGATGTAACTCTAGTTACCATGGCAGTAGATATATCTCGCGGTGATAGATCTTTCGAAGAACACTACATCAAAGGTCTTGATCATCTGCTAGCCGTACGTAACCCGTTAATCGTGTATGCAGATCCCAAGTATCATGACTATATCCGTAAGAGACGTAAACAACTAAACGTAGCTACATCAGATAATAGGATCCAAGTAAGAGGCCTCGACCTAAGAGATATCGAAGATCGTACACCGTTCAATGAGATACAGAACATCATAACTAATCCAGAATGGATCAAGCAGTCTGACTGGATTGATGGTTCTGCTTTGACAAACCCATACTATATACCTCTTACCATAATCAAGAACGCTTTGCTTGCACAAGTTGCCAACTCAAACCCGTTTGGATCTAAACGATTCTATTGGATAGACTCGGGTATGTCAAGTAGCTTTAATCTTGATGAACCAATATCTACATGGAACTTCTTATTCTTACCTAAGGATAAGTTCTTCTTGACTTCATATCCATACAATACAGATTCTGAGATCCATGGCTGTAACATTGATACAATGACAGAGATTGTTGGTAGAAAACCAGAGTACGTTTGTCGTGCAACACTATTTGGGGGCAGCAGGGAACAGATCGCTGAATTCAATGATAAATACTTTGATCTGATCAAGCAGTGCCTAGACAAAGGTACTATAGGAACAGAAGAAGCAATATTTACATTAGTTGAGATGAAGTATCCTGACTTAGTAAATCGTTATGCAATGCCAAATGGCGATATTAAAAATTATTTGAACACTATAAGGAATAGATGATGCGCTTTCATATTTTAGGTCTCCCACATACAGTATCAAGCAAAGAGTATGTTGCTTGTGCCTACACTCAAAAAGTAGTTAAGTTTGCAAAGATGATGACTGATCGTGGTCATACCGTCATCCACTACGGTCATGAAGACTCTGACCTACAATGTACTGAGCATGTACCTGTAACTACAAATAAAGACCTTGAGATTGCTTATGGTTCTTATGATTGGCGTAAGAACTTCTTTAAGTTTGCTACAAACGATCATGCATATACAGAATTCTATAAAAATGCTATTCGTGAAGTAGGTAAACGCAAACAACCTAATGACTTCATCTTACCATTTTGGGGATCAGGTACTAGACCAGTATGTGATGCACACCCAGACTTAATCGTCGTAGAACCCGGCATTGGTTATGCTGGTGGACATTGGGCTAAATTTAAGATCTTTGAATCATATGCTATCATGCATGCATACTATGGACTTGAGGCTGTTGGTATGTGTAAGAATAACTTCTATGATGTAGTTATCCCAAACTACTTTGATCCTGATGACTTTACATATGCACCTGAAACAAAGGAAGACTACTGCTTATTCTTAGGTCGAGTCTATGAAGGTAAAGGTATCCATATAGCTATCCAAGCTACTGAAAAAGCTGGCATGAAACTAAAGGTCGCAGGTCAGAATAACCTTGAAGCATGCGGATACAAAGAGATCCCTAAACACGTTGAGTTCATAGGCTATGCGGACGTAGAGAAGCGTAGAGAGCTGATGAGTAAAGCAAAGGTATCATTCGTTGCATCTATGTACGTTGAGCCGTTTGGTGGTGTACAGATCGAGAACTTATTCTCTGGAACACCTACTATCACTACTGATTGGGGTTCATTCACAGAGAACAACATCCATGGTGTTACAGGCTATCGTTGTCGTACCATGGAAGAGTTTGTGTGGGCACTTAAGAACATCGATCGTATCAATCCACAAGACTGTCGTGATTGGGCATTAAGAAACTTCTCACTTGAGAAAGTTGCTAAGATGTATGAAGAATACTTCCAAGCTGTACTTAACATCCATGGTAAACAAGGTTGGTATGAACCAAATCCTGGTCGTACAGATATGGACTATGCAGTCAAGCATTATCCTGGTCGAGCAGACCCTATCGACTACGGCTATATTGAAGCTGAAGAGAGACCATGTGCTGCACGTATCGCAGAATGGATAAAAGAAAAGCTAGACCCTAAATCATTACTTGACATTGGTTGTGGTCCTGGCATGTACGTAGACGAGCTTATCAAAGTAGGTGTACCAGCATTTGGTATCGACATCGATGATCGAGTAGAAGGTAAAGACTACCTCGCAAGAGAGAGCATCTTTGATACTAAGAGGACAGCAGAAGTAGTGACGTGCTATGAAGTATTAGAACACATAGACCCTACATATGCAGACCAAGAAGTAGATGCATTATATAATGCTATCGAACCAGGTGGTACAATGATATTCACAGCTGCCCAACCTGGTCAAGGTGGAGTAGGTCATATCAACTGTCGTAAGAGAGATTACTGGCTCAAGAAGTTTGTGGATAAAGGATTAATCTATCATCCAGGTCTTACAGAAGAATTAATTGCCTTTGAAAAGAAAGGCATACACATGGGTTGGTTCATAAGAAATGTGATGGTATTTAAGAAAAAATAGACAAACTGAATCGTCTGTTATATAAATAATACTATTAACAGACGAGTTCTAGGGAGCGAAGATGTCTATCAAAGTCCAAGGCACGACCGTAATCAGTGACGGTAGTGTATTCTATCCATTAAACACAGTTGATCGCGCATCGACAGTATCCATATCATCAGGTACTCTTACCCTTGATCTCCAAGCTAGTTCAATCTTTGAACTAAACCTCACATCAAACGTTACATCATTAACACTTAATAACGTTGCATCCAGTTCTGGTACTAACGTGACAAGCTTTACACTCATAACCATCGGCGATGGTACAGCACGTACTATAGCATGGCCAGGTACTTTCGTTTGGCCAGGTGGTACAGCCCCAACAATCACATCCACATACGCTAAGAGAGACGTGTTCGTATTCTTCTACGAGAACACCGTGTGGCATGCATTCATCGCAGGACAAAACCTATAATGGCTAACTTCGCATACATAAAAGATGATGTAGTACAGGAAGTTCATGACAGCTTACCTGGAAACTGGAAAAATTACAGTAACTTCTTTGCATTAACAGATGAGACAGACTACCTTAAATCAATAGGTTGGTATCCAGTCGTCTATCAAGCACCAGAGTATGATGAGTCTACTAAGAAGCTTGGTCAACTAACATACAACTTTGATGGTACACAGGTCATCGAGTCTAATGAAGTCGTTGATAAACCAGTAGTATATACTCCTCCAGCTAAGACTGAAGCTGAACTATTAGCAGAAGCTTGGGTCGCAGTAAGAGCTCAAAGAGACTTACTCATGGCAGAAGCCGACTGGAGATATAATAGGTATGCAAGACAAGTAAGACTTGAGTTGACACCTACAGATGATATCGCTTTACTAGATGCATATATGCAGGCGTTAGCCGACGTCACTGCTCAAGAAGACCCTTATAATATTACATGGCCGACACTATAGATGTTAAGAAACCTGCTACTCGCTGCAGCTGGAGCTACATCACCAGTACAATTATCTTCAGGACCGTTATACTCCTGGGGTGATAATACCTATGGCGAGTTGGGTCTTAGTGACCTAGTACACCGTTCATCACCAGTCCAAGTTGGTAGTTCATCATGGATATCCATAGCATCAAGTAATAACTTCACTGCAGCCATAAGTCCAGATTATAATCTCTATGTATGGGGAGATACTACTGCATTAGGGTATAGTGTAGATTATAGTAGTCCAACACTAGTAACTCCATTAGATGTTACAAACGCATATACACCAATTAGTTTTTCATTTACTCAAGTAGCTGCAGGAAATTCTCATTTAGTATTAAAAGGTACAAATCAAGAATATGGAACAATCCCACTAACTCTTGGATATGGAGATAAGGGTCAACTTGGAGGTAATGCTACAAGTTGGCAAGATAAGAGCTGGACAATGGTCTCTACCGCTCCTGGTGGAACACATACTCTTGCGATCAATACAATTGACTATTCTTTATGGACATGGGGTAACAATGCTTCAGGTCAACTAGGTTTTGCCAACACAGTGCATAGATCATCACCAGTTCAACTTGGTACTAATTCTTGGTATTATGTAGCAGCAGGAGGAAATGGAGCAGGCGGTCTTGGTTCTAGTTATGCGATCGATATGAATGGACTTTTGTGGGCGTGGGGTGATAATACGTATGGTCAATTAGGTTTTGCCGACACAGTGCATAGATCATCACCAGTTCAAGTTGGTAGTAGTATTTGGACTATAATATCAGCTGGTGGCGGTACAGCCATAGGTATCACAGAAGATAATAATAATCCTCCTAATTTTATTGATTTAACTGGAAGGCTTTGGTCATGGGGCAATAATACATACGGTAAGTTAGGCCAAAATGATCAAGTCCATCGTTCATCACCAACACAAGTTGGTACTAACAGTAGTTGGAAATTTGTTTCTACAGGTGTGTCACACGTAGCGGCTTTAGGTACATCACAGTTATTGTTTACTTGGGGATTGAACTCTACTGGTCAACTAGGTGATAATACTATAGTACATAGATCATCACCAGTTCAAGTTGGCAGTAATGGATTTGATACTGTTGCATGTGGTGTGTCATTTACTGTTGCTTTATCTAGTAACAAATTAGTTACATGGGGTAGCAACACTAATGGTGAATTAGGTTCAAATACAAGAGTACATAGATCATCACCAGTTCAAGTTGGTGCAGCAAACTATAAGATCCCTTCTTATGATTTTAGAGGCGGCGGTGGAATAGCTGCGTATACTGGTGCAGCTGTCATAGATGTTTCATATAAATTATGGGCTTGGGGGCCAAATACTACGGCATTTGGCTCGGTAGTAGGTGATGGCACTGTTGTATCACGTTCATCTCCTGTACAAATTGGTACGTCATCATGGAGTTTTATTACTTCTGGAGGTGTTGGCACAGTAGGTTATACCGCAGGAATTAAGACAGACGGAACATTGTTTTTATGGGGTAATAATACGAATGGTCAACTAGGTATAAACGTTGTCGGTGCACATCGTTCATCACCAACCCAAATTGGTGCTTATAATGCATACACTACTAATTTAGTTAATCCAGGTTTTTATACCTTTGGTAGTGCAACATATGCTCGTAATGTATTCGCGGGAGGTAACAACTCTGCGTATGTATCACAAGGAGATGCTGGAGCATATGTTGGTTATGTATATGTTTGGGGAGACAATACATATGGCCAAATAGGAGATAGTACAGTTGCACATCGATCATCACCATTTCAAGTAGGTACATGGCCATTTGATAGAGGCGGATTATCTGCAAAGATGGGTATTGGTGCTAGCCATATGACCTTAATCTCTAATGATGGATCATTATGGACATGGGGTAATAATACTTCAGGACAACTTGGAAGTGCAACAGCAGCACACCGTTCATCTCCAGTACAAGTAGGTACATCATCATGGTCTGCTGTGTCTGCAGGAGCATCACACACATTAGCCATAACATCCAATGGTTCTCTATATGGTTGGGGATCATACGCTGGTCAAACAGGATTCGCCCCAGCGTGGTGGACAGACGTTAATATCGCATACACGAGTTCTATAGGTCTTAAGAACGATGGTTCACTATGGACATGGGGTGGTAATGCTCTAGGTCAACTTGGTAGCTTAACTCTTACACATCGTTCATCTCCTGTTCAAGTAGGCACATCTTCATGGACTGCTATAGCTGGTGAAGTAACTAGTAACTATGGTATACTTAAAGATGGAGGGCTATATGCATGGGGCGGTAATACATATGGACAACTAGGTCTAAGTGACTTAGTACATCGATCATCTCCAGTACAAGTAGGTACATCAAGTTGGACATCATTAGGTGGCGGAGCTATAGATACAACTCTTGTTGTAAGAGTTGCAATCCGTAAAGATGGAGGATTATTTAGTTGGGGCGTTAATACTGTAGGTCAAATTGGTGATAGTTCGGCTATACACCGTTCATCTCCAGTTCAAATAGGTTCTTCATCATGGTCAGCGGTGTCATCTACAGGTGACTTCTCTGCAGGTATCAAGAAAGACGGCTCTCTATGGGTATGGGGTAACTTAACATCAGGTCAAGTTGGTAATAACTTCTCAGATGTATCATACTGGTCACAGATAAGTAACGGTGTATCACACTCAATGGCTATCAAGAACGATGGTACACTATGGGCATGGGGTAGCAATGCTAGTGGTCAACTAGGAGATGGAACATACACTTCTAAGTCTTCACCAGTACAAATCAGCACATCATCATGGACTTCTGTGTCTACTGGTACAGATCATACTATGGCTGTACGTTCTGATGGAGCTTTATTCGGTTGGGGCTTTAATCAGGTAGGTCAAGTAGGTGATAACTATCAAAATACTGTATATTCATGGACAACACTGAGTATAGGTGGAGGTAATACTACTGGTGGATTCAGGTTAGGTATTAGACAAGATGGATCTTTATGGGGTTGGGGTCTTGGTACAGGTGGTGCACTAGGCACAAACGATTCTATATCAAGAAGTTGGCCTGTACAAATTGGATCTTCAACATGGACTTCGGTAGCTGCAGGTGCTTCTACAGCTATAGCTATTCGTAGCGATGGTGGGTTATTTACATGGGGATATAATCAAAACGGTGGGTTAGGATTAAACGATCGTGTAGATAGATCATCACCAGTCCAAGTAGGTACATCAAGCTGGACATCGGTATTTTCTGGCGCAAACTCTTTATTTGCTATCAGAACAGACGGATCACTATGGTCATGGGGTTTAGGCATATTCGGTATCTTAGGATCTAACGCGGTTGGAGCTCGTTCATCACCTGTACAAGTTGGTACTACATCAAGTTGGACAAAAGTAGCTGCAACATTAAGTTATGCTTTAGCTTTAGATTCTGCTGGAGGGTTATGGTCATGGGGATCTGGTACAGGTGGGTTACTCGGATCTGCTGCAGCTGTGCATCGATCATCACCTGTTCAAGTAGGTACATCTTCATGGACAGCTATAGCTGCTGGTCTAAGCGGAGCTGCAGCTGTTAGATCGGATGGTGCTTTATTTACATGGGGATTTGGTATCAACGGCGTGTTAGGATCTAACGCTACTGCAAATCGTTCATCACCAGTGCAAGTTGGTACATCATCATGGACACAAGTCATGACGACATACGCTGACTTAAATGACATGTGGGCTATTCTTTCAGACGGTGGGTTATTTGCATGGGGTGTTAACACTAATGGCGAAGTTGATAACTCTGGTGCATCAGTATCATCTCCTGTTCAAGTAGGCACATCATCATGGTCACAAGTATATAGCGGCGCAGGAACTACACCTGCGGTCAAAGCTACTAATGGTTTAATATATACATGGGGCACAAATACTAACGGTGAGGCAGCTATAGCTTCACTTGGTACGAACGCTATAAACAATATACCTTATGATTTACTTGGATTAGCTACTCCAATTATATCACCAATACAGATTGGTACATCATCATGGTCATCTGTCTCAGCGTCAGCGCAGTATACTTTAGCTATTAGATCTAATAATATGCTGTATGCATGGGGTTATAACTTTAATGGACTATTAGGTCAAAGCAATACAACACTCAGATCATCTCCAACACAAATTGGTACTTCATCATGGACTGCTGTATCTACATTTACATCAAACGTAGCTGCATTAAGATCAGACGGTAGATTGTTTGCATGGGGAGATGACTCAACAGGTCAACTAGGTCAAGTGGATCAAAACGTTTCAAGGTCTTCACCAGTACAGATCGGTACATCATCATGGACAGCAATAGCCACTGGTCTAAACCACATGTTCGCTATTAAGTCTAATAATACATTATGGGGTTGGGGTGATGACACATACGGACAACTAGGTTTAAACATTAATACTACAACGTATCCTGCAGCATCATGGACAAGTATAGGCATTGGTGTAGATCATGTTGCAGCTATTGATCAAGCTGGACGACTCATAACATGGGGTAACAACGCTACAGGTCAACTAGCCACTGGAACTACTACTGCAAGGTCTTCACCAACGCAAGTCGGTACGTCTTCATGGTCACAGGTATATTCTGGTTCTGGCACAACTTTTGTTAAAGCTATTGATTCAACGTTATATGCTACAGGTGCAAATACTACAGGTCAACTAGGTGATACCACTATAGTGAATAAGTCTTCGCTGGTACAAGTTGGTGGATCATGGTCAATGATCTCAGCTGGCGTATCTACCACAGCAGGTATCAAGGCAGACGGTACACTATGGGCATGGGGTAACGGTAACAACGGTATGCTTGGCCAAAATGATAAAACCTCTATCAACAGATCATCACCTGTACAGATCGGTTCTGGTTCATGGACGACAGTGTCAGTAGGTATTAGTCATGTAGCTGCCGTAAGAAATGATGGTGCACTATTCACATGGGGTTTTGGAGTTAATGGAGAACTTGGTGATAACCTTGCAAACTCTGCAAATCAAAGCTTCCAATCATGGGCATCTATAGCTGCCTCTGAGAGTACTACTTTTGGTATCAAGGCAGACGGCACACTATGGTCATGGGGTAGTGGTAATATTGGTGCATTAGGTCAAAATAATACAACAAATTATTCTTCACCAGTGCAAATTGGTGCATCAAGTTGGACAACTGTATCTACCGGAGGGTCATTCGCTGCAGCTATCAGATCTGATGGTACACTATGGTCATGGGGTAATGGTAATAATGGTGCATTAGGTCAAAATAATACAACAAATTATTCTTCACCAGTGCAAATTGGTGCATCAAGTTGGACATTAATTTATGCTACGTCCGGTAATGGTAGTGGTGGAATTGGTAGAATATATGGTATACGATCAGATGGCGGTTTGTTTGCATGGGGAGGTGGTAATAATGGTGTATTAGGTCTAAATGATTCGAATAATCGTTCTTCACCAGTGCAAATTGGTGCATCAAGTTGGACACAAGTGACCTCTGCACAACATACAGCAGCTAATGGAGCAATTCCATTTGCTGCAGCTATTAGGTCTGACGGTGGACTATTCACATGGGGTCAAAATACTTATGGTGTGTTTGGTGATGGTAGTCTTGATAATTCTTATCGTTCATCTCCAGTTCAAGTTGGTACATCATCATGGACATCAGTGGCAGCAGGTTCATCACACGCGGTCGGTATAACAACAGATGGTGCATTATGGACATGGGGTCTTGGTAGTACAGGTGAACTCGGTGATAATACTGGAATTATACCTAGCATATTATTTACACAAGTAGCATACGGTGTATCACATACGCTAGCTATCAAAGGTGATGGATCACTATGGGCGTGGGGATATAATATTAGCGGAGAATTAGGACTTACAGATCGTGTATACAGATCATCACCAGTCCAAATAGGTACATCATCATGGACAGCTATAGCCGCGATAAAAGCTGGTAGTGCATCAGGGACAGCATCACTTGCTATACGTTCTGATGGAGCATTATTTAGCTGGGGTGGTGGTACAAATGGTGAGTTAGGAGACAGCACAACAGCACCTCGATCATCACCAGTCCAAATAGGTACATCATCATGGACATCTATATATGCAGGTACATCACATGTAGGTGGTATAAGTAATTCAAGTTTATATGTATGGGGCGGTAATACTAGTGGTCAACTAGGAGATGGTACAACAGTATCCAAGTCTTCACCAGTACAAGTTGGTGCGTCTTCATGGACACAAGTATCACTCGGCGATCAACATAGTTTAGGTATAGTTAGCTCAAAACTATATACATGGGGTCTTGGTACGTCTGGTCAGCTTGGTAATAACTTAGCAACTGCAATCAATACTTCATGGTCACAGATTTCATATGGTGATTCTCATATAGTAGCACTCAAAGCAGATGGTTCATTATGGACATGGGGAGCAGATGATTCGGGTCAGCTAGGTGATAACACAAATGTGCACAGATCATCACCAGTACAAATAGGTACATCATCATGGACAGCTATAGCTGCCGGACCAACATATACTTTTGCGATACGTAGTGGTGGTAGTTTATTTGCATGGGGTAGTGGAGCAACATATGGAACTCTTGGCCTAAATGATACTTCAACTTATTCATCACCGGTTCAAGTAGGTACTTCTTCATGGACAAGTGTTTATACTAATACAAGTTTTGTTGCAGCTATAAGAAGTGATAAAGCTTTATTTACATGGGGTGCTAATAATAGAGGACAACTAGGAGACGGCTCTGCATATGTACATCGTTCATCTCCAGTGCAGATTGGTGCATCTTCATGGACAAGCGTTACGGCTGGTGATACACACACGATGGCTATTCGTTCTGACGGAGCTTTGTTTGGATTTGGTAATAATGGTAACGGACAACTTGGAGACTTGGTAACTAGTACCATAAGCTTACCAACATATTCATGGACACAGATTTCATATGGTTCTAATGATGGTGGTGGACAATTTGCATTAGCACTCAAAGCAGACGGGTCACTATGGTCATGGGGAGATAATACTGCAGGCGTATTAGGCTTTACTGATACTGTGCATAGGTCATCACCAGTGCAAGTTGGTACGTCTTCATGGACATCTGTGTTTGCTGGAGTTTCAAATGCATTTGCTATCCGTTCAGACGGTGGATTATTTGCATGGGGTGCCAATCTCTCTACAGACCCATTACCGTTCAGTGATGCGACTGCTCGCTCATCTCCAGTACAAGTAGGTACGTCTTCATGGTCACAAGTATCAGGCGGTATTAGCTCTGCAACTGCAACGTATGCGGCTATTCGTTCAGACGGTGGGTTATTTGCATGGGGTGATAACACCTACGGTCAGTTAGGTAATAATAGTAACTTTTTAAGTTCATCATCACCAGTACAGATCGGTACATCATCATGGTCATCAGTATCTGTTGGTGAGAGTCATATCACAGCTATACGTAGTGGTGGATCATTATATGTATGGGGTGGTAATTCACAAGGTCAACTAGGTGACAATTTATCATTGGTCGGCACAGCTATACCTCAACTTTCATGGACACAAATCCAAACTGGCCTTGGTGATTCAACAACTGGAAATAATCCACCATCTGCTGGTATCAAAGCCGACGGTTCATTATGGACATGGGGCTTAAACAGTAGTGGAGAATTAGGTTCAACCTCAAAAGTACATAGGTCATCACCAATACAAGTAGGTACATCATCATGGACAACAGTATCAGTTGGGTCATCTATTGCAGCTGCTATTAAATCTGATGCTACACTCTGGACATGGGGTCTTAACTCTATTGGACAACTAGGAGACGGCACAGTAGTATCTCGATCATCACCAGTTCAAATTGGCGGATCATGGTCTTCAGTTTCTGCAGGCATATCTGCACAACTCGGTGTTAAGAGTGATGGATCATTATGGTCATGGGGGTCTGGTACTGGAGGACATTTAGGTTCTAATGCAGTTGCTCATCGTTCATCACCTGTACAAGTAGGTACATCGTCATGGTCACAAGTATGGACCAACGCTGCCGCAACAACACAAAGCGTATATGCAACTAACTCTTCAGGTGTACTATATGCCTGGGGACTTAATACAAACTATAACTTAGGTGATACCACAGCTATACATCGTTCATCACCAGTGCAGATAGGTACATCATCATGGTCTTCTATCGCGGCAGGATTAAGCACTACTATAGGTATATCAAATAATAGATTATTTGCATGGGGTGGCGGAGGTGGCGGACAACTAGGTGACAATGCGACATATTCTACTGCTGCTATTACAGTTACATCATGGAACTTCATAGCTATCAGTGGGCTTGGTAATAGCTTTGGTATCAAGTCAGACTCTACACTATGGACATGGGGCGGAGGTGGTTCTGGCGTCAATGGTACAGGTACTTCAACTTTCTCTCAGTCTTCTCCAGTACAGATAACTGGTGTTGGTTATTCAAGCTGGTCACAAGTTTCTACTAATGGATACACTGCGGCTGGTATCACAACAAACGGTTTATTATGGACATGGGGATATAATAATAGTGGTGAATTAGGCGTAAATGCAAGTGCTTCTAGGTCTACACCAGGTCAAATCAGTGCATCTTCATGGGCGTGTGTGAGTGTTGGTGGAGCAGGCGGAAATGGAGTCGTCGCGGCTATCACTACAGGTTTTGCACTATATACATGGGGTTATGGTACTAATGGACAACTAGGTAATAGTGTAACAACTAGTAGATCATCTCCTGTGCAAGTTGGTACATCATCATGGGTACAAGTTTCGGTCGGTGGCTCACATGTAATAGCAATGCAGGTAAGTTCCGGGAATATATTTACATGGGGTAGTAATACCTATGGTCAGTTAGGTTCAGTGGACTCAGTCACATCACGATCATCTCCAGTCCAAATCGGTACATCATCATATAAAGCTAATAATCCCACACTTGGTCGACCAATATCTATTGCTGCAGGATTGAGTCATACCCTGTTTGTTGGTGGTAATGCTGGAGTTGCTCAACTATGGACATGGGGCGGTAATTCAAATGGTGAACTAGGTTCTAATACTGTAACAGCAAGATCATCACCAGTCCAAGTAGGTACTTCATCATGGTCACAAGTCGCTGCGGGTAATGGATTCTCGATAGGTATCGCAGCTCCTTCAGGTGCATTATATACATGGGGTGCTAATAATACAGGTCAACAAGGCTCTAATAACGGTAGTGGAATTGCTGCTAGATCTTCACCAGTTCAGGTAGGTACTACATCATCATATACAATGATATCTACAGGTGATGCGGGTAATAACACTACTGCTGCTGTAGCAGCTATCGTAGGATCTCAACTATGGGCATGGGGTAATAACACTAATGGTAACGTTGGTGATGGTACTACCCTACATAGATCATCTCCAGTCCAGATCGGTGCTGCAGCTGCGGTGGCGTCATTCTGGAGTACATCATCTCCTGTACAGATCGGTAGTTCATCATGGACACAGGTAGCAGTAAAAAATGGTAACTCATTCTTTGCAAGGAGAAATGATGGTGCTCTATTTGCATGGGGTCTAAATACAAACGGTGAGTTGGGTCTTAATGACCTAGTACATAGATCGTCACCAGTTCAAGTAGGCTCATCATCATACACGACTATTGGAGCAAACAACGGCGCTCTTGGTGTTATAACTACAGGTGGTCTAGCATATCTATGGGGATTAGGTACTAGTGGACAACTTGGTGATAACACGATCGTATCTAAGTCTTCGCCTGTACAAGTAGCATCTACATTATACACATCATTAGCATATCTATTGGCATCACCGATACAGATCGGTACTTCATCATGGTCACAAGTAGCCGCTGGCGCTTCATTCACAGCAGCTAGGAGGACAGACGGTGGTCTATTCACATGGGGATTAGGTACCGGTGGATTACTAGGTGACTCTACAGTTGCATCAAGATCATCACCTGTACAAGTTGGTACATCATCATGGACATCAATAGCTACAAAGCTAAATGCTGTAGCTGGTATACTATCAGGTGGTGGGCTATATACATGGGGATTAAACGCTAATGGAGAACTAGGTTCAACCTCAAGAGTGCACCGCTCTTCACCAGTCCAAATCGGTACATCATCATTTACACAAGTTTCTGTTGGTCAAGTTGGCATGGGTGCAATCACGACAGGATCTACACTCTTTACGTGGGGTACTAACGGAGGTGGATGGCTCGGTGATAACTCAGTCACATCACGATCATCTCCAGTACAGATTGGTCCTAACGCTTCTGGTATAATATCTCCTGTACAGATCGGTACATCATCATGGTCGCAAGTCACAGCTGGTTACTTAAATTCATTCGCGATAAGGTCTGATGGTGCATTGTTCTCAATGGGTTATAATAATACTGGTGATTTAGGTCAAAGTGATCTAGTACATAGATCATCACCAACACAAGTAGGTTCATCATCATGGACAAGTGTATCTTCAAGACTTAACCATGTACTTGGATTAACTATTGATGGAGGCTTATATACATGGGGATCTGGTACCGGTGGATTACAAGGATCTAATGCTACTGCAAATAGATCAGCACCAACACACGTAGGTACATCTTCATGGACATCAATATCTGCTGGAGTAAGTAATGGTGGCGCTATTGGTCTTGGTAATACACTATTCACATGGGGATTAAATGGTACAGGTCAGCTAGGTGACAATACTGTAGTACACAGATCATCCCCTGTACAAGTAGCTAACTCAACTTATAAGATCTTAAGTCCTACACAGATCGGTACATCATCATGGTCAACTGTAGCTGCAGGTAACTCATTCGCTGCTGCCTTAACTGGAGTCAAGTATTGGTCGACAGTAGCTACATTAGCATCAGGATCTAGATTTGCAATAAGATATGATGGTGCATTGTTTGCATGGGGTGCAGGAACTAGTGGTATATTAGGCTCAAATGATACCGTACATAGATCATCTCCAGTCCAAGTAGGTGCATCTTCATGGACATCAATTTCATCTTTAGGTGATAGTGCGATTATGGCTATTCGTGCTGACGGTGGTCTATTCACATGGGGATTAGGTACCGGTGGATTACTAGGTGACTCTACAGTTGCATCAAGATCATCTCCAGTACAAGTTGGTACATCATC
>Ga0209084_1001806_pt1 | contig 17413 bp, 23 predicted proteins | sample C_130820_MF_Meta_FD_187309 | JGI IMG/M metagenome (GOLD analysis project Ga0209084, IMG submission 187309) | Freshwater microbial communities from Lake Croche, Canada to study carbon cycling - C_130820_MF_MetaG (SPAdes) (version 2) | ecosystem: Environmental > Aquatic > Freshwater > Lake... | reverse complement strand
CTGGTAGTTTTTACGGAAGTCGAGTGCGTCTTAAAGGGTTTTCAGTAGCTCCAGCTGTTAGCACAGCGGCTACCTATGAGTTTAGAGATGGCAGTGCAACAGCACCTATTCTATGTCAAATGGATATCCCGTCTAACTCAAACCCAAACTCGTTTTATGTGGCTATCCCACATGAAGGTATCTTATTCCAAAACGGCCTATATTTAACACTCAGTGTTGGGTCTGTTGCTGGGATTACTATCTTTTACGGGTAAGCCATGATGGACGACCAAATTAAACTTGCAGTTCATGAAAACGAGATTAAACACTTGCAAACTGATATGGACAAATTGGTTAAAGATATGGAAGAGCTTAAAGCCTCTATTGCTGAGATAAGCAAAACTCTTTCGGAAGCTAAAGGCGGATGGCACGTTTTAATGTTTATGGGTGGTGCAGGTGCAGCTTTTGGTGGTTTAGTTGGCTGGGCGTTTGAACATTTTTCAGGTAAATAAACAGGTGAAAGAAAGTGCCTAGTACATCACTCAAACAGAAAAAATTTATGGCAGCTGCCTCTCATAACCCTAGCTTTGCAAAGAAAGCGGGTATACCAGTAAGTGTAGCTAAAGAGTTTAATCAAGCCGACAAAGGCAAAAAATTTAAAGAAGGTGGCAACGTGGCTAAGTCAAAATTATTTAAAGGTAAAGAAACTTATAGCGAAGAGCTTAAAGAAGGTAAAGCTATTAAGTCTGGTAAACTCACTCCACAGCAATATGCCAAAGGTGAAGAAGGCGAAAAAAAGATGAAGAAAGGCGGTAAGTGCATGGCTAAAGGCGGTAGCATTAAGGAAGACCGTATGGAACCTTCTAGAATGGAAAGTATTCCACAGGGTAACAAAAAGTTTGGTCAGCACGCTATTCAGAAATCAGGCTTATCTAAAGGTAAAAATTTAGGCGATAGTGGTAAAACTAAAGATATTCAATCTGACGCTAGAAACATGAAGTCTGGTGGCTCTTGCTATGCTAAAGGCGGTGTTACTCGTGCAGACGGTGTAGCATCTAAAGGTCACACTAAAGGTAAAATGGTCTAGGGGATTGTCATGGCAAAAGTAAAACGCTTTGGTCAAGGTGGTAGCAGTTCAGACCCTAAACGCTATATTAAACGAGGACCTAATGGCGCACAACCTGCGTCAAAACCGCCTGTGTACCAAAAAGAAGTAGCTGTTAGAAAACCTAGTGATGCGTCTTCTACTAATAGTAAAGATGTAGCTTCTAAAGCTAAGTCTACTGGTATTCGCCCTAAAGTATACGAAGGCGAGTTAAACGGCGGTGAAGTAGCTAATAGAAGTAAATCTGCTGGTAATATTGGTCGTGATGCGATTGAAGGTGAGCGCGTAGTTTCTAATAGAGGGCCTAGTTCAGCTAGTTCTACTAGCGGTAAAAATGTATCTTCGCCATCATCTTCATCTTCATCAAGCCGTGCAGTATCACCTAAAGTATACGAAGGTGAAGTATCTGGCTCAACCCCTAAAAATGCATCAGGTAAAGCATCTGGTAATGTGTACGAAGGTGAGCGCGTATCTAAACCTGTTAGCAAAACGTCTACTATATCCGAAGGGTCTTATAGAGAATTACCTAAAGGTACTTCAAGTGTATCTTCGGCTAAACCTACTTCTCAGTACGGGTTAAAAGAAGCGTCACCTAGAGGGTCAGGTATTACAGCTAAGGGTGTAACGTCTTCAGCAGTTAAAGGGTTAGGTAGATTAGCGTCTGGTCTTGGAGGAGCAAGTTTGCTTCTTGAGCCCGGTAATTTAAGTGGGGATGAAACTCCATACAAAGGTTCTAAAGACTCATACACAGCTACAAGTGCACGAGATAGAGCTGCTGACTTAATGGGGCAACCTAAAGCAAAACCAGCAGCACCTGATGTAGAGATTAAAGCGTCTGCATCAAAAACGCCAGCAGCAAGTAAACCTGCTTTAAAATCGGGTACTAGCAAACCTAAAGGTCCTACTGAAGGTGACCGCGCTAGAGCAGCTATTGAAAGTATGCGTGAGCAGTATAAATCAGGAGATTTATATAATAAAGTAGGGTTAGAAAAATCTTCAAAAGATGCTGCTGAAATGTCTAAGTACATAGACTCTGATAAACCAGAAGATTTACCTGCAAACGGATTAAAAAAAGGCGGCATGACTAAGCGTCCACCTAAACCTGCTAAGAAAGTACCGGCTAGAAAGTTTGCATCAGGCGGCAATGTATCACGGTCATCGGCTTCTAAACGCGGTGATGGTTGTGCAACTAAAGGTCATACAAAGGGTAAATACCTATGACTACTCTTGCTGATAGATTTTGGAAAAAGGTTAATGTTTCTGATTCTACTCAGTGTTGGGAATGGAAAGCCTATACTTTAAAATCAGGGTATGGGTGGATGTATGTTGGAGATAGAAAGTCTAATTTTTCACATAGAGTATCCGCCCTATTAAATGGTTTAATAGATACATTAGATAGTAAACTTCATGTCTTACACCGTTGTGATAACCCTAAATGTTGTAATCCAAGCCATTTATTTTTAGGTACGAATGCTGATAATGTCGCGGATAGGGTGAGTAAAGGTAGAACTAAACATACACCAATGCACGGTGAAAAAAATGGTATGGTAAAATTATCTGAAGAAGATACCCAAAATATACGTACCTTATATAGTGAAGGTGAGATTAGTCAATCTAAACTAGCAAATTTGTATGGAGTTAGACAACCTCAAATAAGTAGGATTGTTAACGGTAAAAGATGGAGGTTAATTTGAGACCCTGCAGAGGTATGGGGGCAGTTAACCCTAAAAAACTCCCTGGACGAAAAGGTAAAAAGAAATAATTACCGTATAGTAAAACTCATGTTATCATACCCACATCATATATCGGAGGGTAACATGAGTTACGGGATTATTTATAAAATAACAAACACAGTAAACGATAAAATTTATATTGGGCAAACTATAACAAGTTTAAAAAGTAGATGGCAATCCCATGTATCATCTGCAAAGTGTAATAAACCATGGGTTATATGTAGTGCAATAAGAAAATACGGCGAAGAAAATTTTAAAATTGAACAAATAGATACCGCTCATAGTAAAGTTGAATTGGATGATTTAGAGATAAAATATATAAAAGACCTGGCACCACACTATAATATGTGCGCTGGAGGGGGTGGGTTAGGATCCCCTTCTAATGAAGTTAGGAAAAAAATATCTGATAAACTTAAAGGTAGAATATTTACTAAAGAGCGGTCAGAAAAACAGAGCATTAGACAATTAGGGCGAGTATTGTCAGACGAAACAAAGTTAAAAATTAAAAATGCACAAATAGGTAGAACATACCCAGATAGACAATCAGGAATGTCTAAAAGTGAACGTAAAACAAAACGAGATGAAAAATATATATTTAGTTTACCAGAAGATTTACGTGAAATTATGCAAGGGTTAACTAAAAATGAGAAAATAGCATATCGAGCAAAATTAAATTCTAGTGTTATTTCAGAACGGATGCGGGGTGATAAAAACCCCATGTATGGTAAACTTAGATCAGATGAAGATAAACAAAAACTATCAGAATTATCTAAAGGTGTAAATAACCCTTATTACGGTAAAAAACATTCAGAAGAAGTACTTGCCAAAATGAGATTAGCTCACGCAAATAGACCTTTAGTTGAATGTCCACATTGTAAAAAAATAGGAATATTAAGTAATATGAAGCGATGGCATTTAGATAATTGTAAGGTGAAACAATGACTACAACAGGTACTGCACTATTCAATTTAGATTTCGCTGAAATTGCGGAAGAATGTTATGAAAGACTCGGAGGTCGAGAACTTCGTAGTGGGTATGATTTGCGTACAGCAAGACGATCACTTCAACTTTTATTTATAGAGTGGGTGAATCGCGGAACAAATATGTGGACAATCGAACAGATTGAAATCCCGTTATACCCAAATCAAATTGAGTATCCTGTTCCTGTTGACACTGTTGAGTTATTGGATTGCGTGGTTCGCACAGGTTCTGGTCAAAATCAAGTTGATATAAATATAAATCGTATATCAGAATCAACGTACTCGACTATCCCAAATAAAAATGCACGAGGTAGACCTATCCAATTCTGGTTTAATAAACAGTCGGGTGCTACAACACCAACGGGTGTTAACAGTGCAACTATAAATATATGGCCTACGCCAGATCAAGGTACGTCAACGACACCTTATTATACGCTTGTAACATGGCGTATGAGACGTATTCAAGATGTTGGTACGGGAGTAAATACACAAGATGTCCCTTTTAGATTTTTACCAGCAATGCTTGCAGGCTTGGCTTACTACTTATCTATTAAAGTGGCTGGTATAGACCCTAATAGAATTACAATGTTAAAAGCTGACTATGAAGAGCAGTATCGAATGGCGGCAGAAGAAGATCGAGATACTTCATCATTTAGAGCTGTTCCACGGATTATGCACGTTTAGTTATGTCAGTTAAATACTCGTCAGGTAAGTGGAGTCATGCGTTTTGCGATCGTTGCGGACAACGCTATCAGCTTAAAGAACTTAAAAAGCTAACGATTAAGACTAAAGTAACTAATATTTTATGTTGTCCGTCTTGTTGGGACCCTGATCAACCACAGTTACTACTTGGTCTATATCCAATTTTTGACCCTCAGGCTTTACGTAACCCCAGACCTGATACAAGTTATTACCAAGCAGGGCTAAATGGGTTACAATTGACCTTAACGGATAACGGCGTACCGACAGACGGAAGTCGTGTATTTCAGTGGGGTTGGGCACCAGTTGGTGGCGCTTCACAGTTTGATGCAGTACTTACACCTAATTACCTTGTTGCCATCGCGTCTGTTGGCACTGTTACAATCACAACTTAGAGAACTACCATGACAGGCAAAATTAAAACAGAACCTACCCCTAAAGTAGCAGGCTATCCACAGACAGGTATTAAAACGTCTGGTATTAAAACTCGTGGTAATGGTGCAGCTACGAAAGGGAAAATTGCACGCGGACCACTTGCGTAGAGGTATATATGACGTATTTGGAGCTTTGTACAGCCATACAGGATTATGTTGAGAACTCGTTTTCTTCAGACCAACTTGCACTCTTCACTAAGGAAGCAGAGCAGCGTATATATAACAGCATACAGCTTCCAGACCTGCGTAAAAATGTCACGGGTATAATTAGTGCAGACAATAAATATTTGCAGTGTCCGAACGATTTTTTATCCGTATATTCTATTGCAGTGGTTGACCCGACTTCTGGTAATTACACATACCTTTTAAACAAAGATGTGAACTTTATCCGCGAAGCGTACCCAAATCCAGGCGATAAAGCTATACCTAAATACTATGCTATTTTTGGACCCCGCTCTGATGATGCTAATGAGTTGACGTTTATCTTAGGCCCTACGCCTGATGTGCAATATACGACAGAGCTTCACTACTTTTATTACCCCCCTTCTATTGTAGATGCTGGCGTAACATGGCTTGGTGAAAACTTTGATTCTGCGTTGCTATACGGTTCTATATTAGAAGCGTATACGTATTTAAAAGGTGATGCAGATATTATGACAAACTACCGTCAACGCTACGAAGAAGCTATGAACTTACTCAATACATTAGCTACGGGTAAAGACAGAGGCGATGCATACCGTAACGGTCAAGCAAGGATACCTGTTAGATGATAGTACAAGGCCAAACAACTAGCTTTAAAGAAGAGCTTTACGAGGCTATCCATAACTTTACTACGGATACGTTTAAAATTGCTCTGTACACAGCTAACGCTACTTTAAATCAAGATACAACAGTTTACACTACTACAGGTGAGATTACGGGCACTGGATATACAGCAGGCGGTAAGTCTTTAGTTAACCCAATAGTCAGTTCAGCGAGTGGTGTTGCGTATATCAGTTTTAATAATATCTCGTGGACTTCAGCAAGTTTCACAGTACGTGGCGCGTTGATATATAATAGCTCTAAAGCTAATCGCTCTGTCGCTGTACTGGATTTTGGTAGCGATAAGGTAACAAATTCAACTTTTACAATAACTTTTCCAGCGAACACAAGCACTTCAGCTATTATTCGCTCATCTAATTAGGTAAACAATATGCACTCAGAAAAAATAAAAGTAGGCGATGCTTCAAGTGCAAGCCTATCACGTAAAGGCGATATGGATGAATCTATTAATATCACGGGGCACTATACAGTAGAGTGTGTAGGTTCAGATGGCGCAGTAAAATGGGCAGATGCTATAGAAAACCTTGTGGTAACGGTAGGTAAAAACGACCTATTCACTCAGTATTTTAAAGGAGCTGCTTATACAGCAGCTTGGTATATGGGGCTAGTTGACGGCGCATCTTCGCCTACTTATGCGGCTTCAGATACATTAGCCTCTCACGCGGGGTGGATTGAAAGTACAGCATATTCAGGTAGTAACCGTATTACAACTTCATTTGGCACAGCTTCAGCTGGAGCTATATCATCCACGTCTACGTCATTTAGTATTAATACATCGGCTACTATTGCAGGGGGTTTAATGTGCCAAACTCAAGTGCGAGCTACTACAACAGGCGTGCTTTATTCAGCAGGGTCATTTACTGGCGGTAGTCGCACAGTAGTATTTGGCGACACTATTAACGTAACTTATACGACTAGCGCGTAGGTGAAACATGGCTTTAGTTTTAGCAGATAGAGTTAAAGAAACAACTACTTCAACAGGTACTACTGCTATTACTTTAGCGGGTGCCGCTACAGGATTTCAAACATTTTTAGCTGCTATCGGTAACGCAAATACCACTTACTACACTATAGCAGACCAGACAGGTACTAACTGGGAAGTAGGTATCGGCACTTACACAAGCGCTGGAAATACGTTAAGTCGAGATACGGTGTTAGCATCAAGTAATTCGGGTAGTTTAGTTACATTTACTGCGGGTACTAAAGATGTGTTTGTTACCTACCCTGCTGAGAAAGCTACTTATCTTGGAGGGACATTCTCCCTTGTTGCGGGAACCAATGTAACCATTAGCGGCACATGGCCAAATCAAACTGTTAATTCTACAGGCGGTGGGGGTGGTACTACTGGTTTTGAACAAACTTTCCTTTTAATGGGTGCATAAATGGCAACAACATATAAAGTCTTAGGACAATCTAATCCAGCGGCTACAACAGCGACAACGCTCTATACCGTACCTTCTGCAACGTCTGCTGTGTGCAGTACGCTTATTATTACAGCTCTCGGTGCAAGTACGACATTTAGGGTGGCAGTCAGACCGGCTGGCGCATCTTTAGCAAATCAGCATTATATTATTTACGATGCTCCAGTTAACCAATATGACGCAGTGTTTTTTACATTGGGTATCACGCTTGCAACCACTGACGTAGTAACTGTGTATGCCGGTAGTGCTAACGTGACATTTTCATTATACGGTTCGGAGTTAACCTAATGTCTGTCGGTAGATTAAGTTCAAAGTTAGCAAGTAAAAAGAATCTTGGTTCGCAACCAATACCAACACCTTGGGTGCGTGACCCTAATTGGCTTGCACTTCCCGATATTACAGGGCAACAAAAGTTTGTTGGTTTGTATGCTATTTTTGAAGAATCTAATTATATTGCTTTGTCTGCAACCACATCAGCAGGTACTTATACGGTTGATTGGGGTGACGGTTCATCTACTGTAGCAATAGCATCTGGGACACAAGCTAATTATTTGTATGATTATGCAACCGTGTCGGGTTCGCCTATCACGCACAATGGGTTAACGTATAAACAAGTTATTGTAACAGTAACAGCAACAACGGCTAATTTAACAAATATAAATTTAAACTTAAAAAACAACGCAAGTACAGGGTTTGCTGGATTATCTGCGTATGATTCTTCTTGGCTTGATATATCAGTTAACGGTGCGAATTTAACTAGTATTACGATAGCAGGGGCAACAAACACTGTAGTACACCGACTACTGGAATCCGCTACGGTTGGACAGCATTCAGCAAGTTTAACGAGTTATGCGTATATGTTCAATGGTTGCGTAAACTTAAGAAATGTCAGTATATCGTCGTCTTCAAGTAATGTTACTAATATGGGTAGTATGTTTCAATCATGTTCTGCATTAACAACAGTACCTTTATTTAATACAGCGGCTGTTACTGGTATGAGCAGTATGTTTCAATCATGTTCTGCATTAACAACAGTACCTTTATTTAATACAGCGGCTGTTACTGGTATAAGCAGTATGTTTCAATCATGTTCATCATTAACAACAGTACCTTTATTTAATACAGCGGCTGTTACTGGCATGACTAGTATGTTTTCTGGTTGCACATCATTAACAACGGTACCGTTACTTAATACAGCGGCTGTTACTGGTAGTATGGGTAGTATGTTTCAATCATGTTCTGCATTAACAACGGTACCTTTATTTAACACAGCGGCTGTTACTGCTATGAATAGTATGTTTTCTGGTTGCACATCATTAACAACGGTACCTTTATTTAACACAGCATCAGTTACTAGTATGAATCTTATGTTTGCTAGTTGTTCTTCATTAACAACAGTACCGCTATTTAATACAGCGGCTGTTACTGGTAGTATGGCTAGTATGTTTAGTAGTTGTATAGCATTAACAACTGTACCTTTATTTAATACAGCGGCTGTTACTGCTATGAATAGTATGTTTTCTGGATGCTCTACATTAACAACAGTACCGATATTTAATACAGCCGCTGTTACTAATATGAACACTATGTTTAGCACTTGTTCAAGTTTAACATCTTTACCAGCATTGGATACGGCATCAGCACCATCGTCTGCTAGTTTAGCCAGTATATTTTCAACCTGCGTAAACCTAAGCAAAATAGCAATGACAGGGTTTAGGTTCACTTTTTCTGTCACAGCACTAAAACTATCAAAAACATCTTTAGAGTTATTATTTTCAAACTTAGGTATTGGTACATCTCAAACACTAACAATTACAACAAATCCCGGTGCAGACACAGCAGTCAGCTTAACAGGCACAACCGCAGCGCAGTCTACTACAATTTTAATGGCAAGCACCGCAGGACTATCAACGGGTATGTCAGTTAGCGGTACAGGTACAGGAATTACCACAGGCGCGTCGGTAACATTTCAAGATGCAGGCGATACAGTAACGCTTGCAAGTCATGGTTTATCTAATGGTGATATGGTGTCGTTCTCTGTTATTACGACAACAACAGGGATTGTAATCAATACAATCTATTATGTAATCAGTGCAACCACAAATACGTTTCAAGTGTCGGCCACGTCTGGGGGCTCTGCATTAACATTAACAACGGATGGCTCTGGTACGCTAAAATACAATGCAAAAATTGTAACGATTAACACCAACGTATCTGTTGTTTTAGATAGACCAGCCGCGACAACAGCAGTGGCATCTACGCTTGCATTTAGAATACTCAATACATCACAAGCCACATTGCGTGGTTGGGCAATTACGGGGTAATTATGAGCTTTTTTAAAGTAGATGGTGAATTACTTGAAGCGCCAAATTCGGTATTTGGTGCAGACTATTTACTGCTTGCAGACCACAAAGAAGACTACACATTACCTGTAGAAGGTTGGTATTGGTTTGACAGTGAAGATGAAGCAAGAGTGTTTTTTAATTTACCTAAAGTGATTGAGTGATTGAGTGATGTTTGGATTCTCTGCATTTGCTGACGCGCCATTTGCTAGTTTATCTACCCCATCAGCGCCTAGCTATTTTGAATCAGTATCAGAGCCTATTACGCTTATAGATTCGTATGGTAGTTTAGTATCATATGTTTCAGCATTATCAGAGCCTATTACTTTATCCGACTCGAGTCTATCAGCTGTTTCTGTAGATAAAAGTGTATCAGAGCCTATTACTTTATCCGACTCAAGTCTTCCCACTGTTTCTATAGATAAAAGTGTATCAGAGCCTATTACTTTATCCGACTCGAGTCTATCAGCTGTTTCTGTAGATAAAAGTGTATCAGAGCCTATTACTTTATCTGATAGTTATAGTGTTATCGGCACTTACGGAATATCTTTAACAGAGTCTATTACTTTATCTGACGGGGTTACTGGGAGTACGTTATTTAGTAAGTCTATATCAGAGCCTATTACTTTATCCGACTCGAGTCTTTCCACTGTTTCTATAGATAAAAGTGTATCAGAGCCTATTACTTTATCTGAAAGCTATACTGTTGAGTTAAGTTATTTAGTAGATTTAAGTGCTGTATTAACTCTATCAGACACTTACGCACCTATATCATCTTATGGGGTAGCTCAAGATGAGACTATCGCGATATTAGATACTCAATCTCCACTTACAAGTTACGGTGTATCGCTTTCTGAACCTAATATTTTATCTGATGGATACAGTGCAGCAGGGAGTATATACTATACTGCAAGTGCAAACAGCATAACCTTAGCTGATAACTATGCGTTTAGGTTCTTATGGGAGCCTATTGATGATACCCAAACAGCTAACTGGGCTAATATAACAAACACACAAACAGCTAACTGGGCTAATATAACAAACACACAAACCCCTAACTGGACACCCGTCATAACTTATCAGGAATAAATATGAGTATTACTTACACAACGCTTTTAGGGTTAGCTCAACCTACACCGGGTACAGAATCGGGTACTTGGGGTACCACAATCAATGATAGTTTAACTGCTTTACTTGAAACAGCTATCGCAGGTTCTAAAACAGCGGACGTTACCTCTAGTAATTGGACACTAACTGATATTGATGGTGCAGATGATACTGCGCGAGCGGCGGTGCTTATTCCTACAGGGACTAATGGGGCTACTACACGTTCAATCCTTGCACCTAACCAAAGTAAAATATACGTTATTATCAACCAAGCATCGGGGTCAGTTGTTATCAAAGGGGTTACAGGACCTACTACTGGTGTGACTATCCCTACAGGTAAAACAACTTTAGTGGCTTGGAGCGGTTCTGATTTTGTCGAGATTGCGCCAGGTACATCGGTTACTTCAGTAACTGGTACATCCCCTATAGTATCAAGCGGCGGATTAACCCCTGCAATTAGCATCTCACAAGCTACCACTTCAGTTAGCGGGTATTTAACTAACACAGACTGGAACACGTTTAATGGTAAATACTCAACAGGCGGTGCGCTAGGAACACCTGCAAGCGGCACGCTAACAAACTGTACTGGATACACATATGCTAATTTAAGCGGTACGGTACCAACATGGAACCAAAACACTACAGGTACTGCGGCTAATTTAACTGCGGCAACTACATTGCCTAGTGGTATGACTTTAGTTGCGCCCTTATTAGGAACACCTGCAAGTGGTACGCTAACAAACTGTACAGCAGATGGGACAAATGGTGTAGGGTATAAAAATATCCCTAAATCTGGCAGTGATAAGGTAACTTCATACCCATTGGTGACAACAGACGTTGGTAAATATATTAGTGTTGGCTCTGGTGGCTCTATTACCGTACCGGATGCAACATTTTCTGCTGGCGATGCCGTGTCTATTTTTAATAATACTTCTGGCAACATTACAATGACAATGACAATCACGACAGCTTACATTGGTGGTACAGATGCAGATAAAGCAACCATTACATTAGCTACTCGTGGACTTGCCACTATTTTGTTTTTAAGTGGTACCGTATGCGTTGTATCGGGTAATGTGTCATGACAGGTATTATGCAAGTTATTCTTGCAGGGGTTAATAAACTGTTTGGGTTTACTACACCAGCACTTATGAACGGTAGTACAACAGCTGCTTATATGCGTTCTGTAACAGTAAATTCATCGGGATTATTTGTAGCTGTTGGGTATAACGGTACTAGCTCTTCCCCAGTATATGCAACGTCTAGTGATGGTTCTACATGGACTACACCTGCACTTATGAACGGTAGTACAACAGCTGCTTATATGCGTTCTGTAACAGTTAATAGTTCTGGGTTGTTTGTAGCTGTTGGGTATAACGGCAGTAATTCCCCAGTATATGCCACATCAAGTAACGGTTCTACATGGACTACACCAGCACTTATGAACGGTAGTACAACAGCTGCTTATATGTTTTCAATAACAGTAAATTCATCGGGATTATTTGTAGCTGTTGGGGTAGGTACTAGCTCTTCCCCAGTATATGCAACGTCTAGTGATGGTTCTACATGGACTACACCTGCACTTATGAACGGTAGTACAACAGCTGCTCCTATGTTTTCAATAACAGTTAATAGTTCTGGGTTGTTTGTAGCTGTTGGGTATAACGGCAGTAATTCCCCAGTATATGCCACATCAAGTAACGGTTCTACATGGACTACACCTGCACTTATGAACGGTAGTACAACAGCTGCTTATATGTTTTCAATAACAGTAAATTCATCGGGATTATTTGTAGCTGTTGGGTATAACGGTAGTAGTTATCCAGTATATGCAACGTCTAGTGATGGTTCTACATGGACTACACCTGCACTTATGAACGGTAGTACAACAGCTGCTTCTATGGAGTCAGTTGCTGTTAACAGCTCTGGGTTGTTTGTAGCTGTTGGGGTAGGTACTAGCTCTTCCCCAGTATATGCAACGTCTAGTGATGGTTCTACATGGACTACACCAGCACTTATGAACGGTAGTACAACAGCTGCTTATATGCGTTCTGTAACAGTTAATAGTTCTGGGTTGTTTGTAGCTGTTGGGGTAGGTACTAGCTCTTCCCCAGTATATGCAACTTCAAATTAAGAGGGTTTAAATATGAATAAAATACTTAAAGCATGGAACTACTTAACCGCAAGATTAAAAGAACCATCAACACACGCGAGTGTGGCAGCATTGGCAACGATGGCGGGTATGAATATTGATGCAGGTCCTGTACATGATGGCTTGACTGCGGCTGGCGTTGTTTTTGGTATGATTGGACTGTTTGCATCAGAAGGTAAATAATATGAGCACCTATTTTAAACCAGAAGAATTTGAGTGCCACTGCGGGTGCGGTGAAAAAGAAGTAAACCCTAAGCTCGTAGAGCTACTTAACCGCATCCGTGAGTCGTTTGGTAAGCCAATTACCATTATGAGCGGTAGAAGATGTGAAGCACACAACACAAAAGTGGGCGGTGCAAAGCATAGCCAGCACGTCCTAGGTAACGCAGCAGACATTAAAGTAAAAGATATCGAACCACGCGAAGTGCAAGAATATCTCATGAAGCATTTTGATGACGAATGCAAAGGTCTTGGGCGTTACAATTCTTTTACCCATATTGATGTTCGTGATGGTAAAATCGCACGCTGGAACGGATAATAATCAGGACTAAGTAATGGTACTTAAAAAGCTCGTAGTGAAGTCAGGTATTAACCGCGAAAACACGCGACTATACACAGAAGGCGGATGGTATGACTGCGATAAGATTCGTTTTCGTCAAGGTACACCTCAGAAAATAGGCGGCTGGAATCGAATCTCTAGCGCTACTTTTAATGGAGTGTGTCGTTCACTATGGGCTTGGCAGACACTTGCTCAGATACCGCTTATTGGTGTTGGGACAAATACAAAGTTTTACATCTCTCGTGGTGGGTACTACTACGATATCACTCCTATTCGCACAGCAACTAACTTAACTACACCTTTTGCAGCTACTACAGGCTCAACGGTTATTACGGTATCAGCACCTTCACATGGGTGCGTTAATGGGGATTTTGTTACTTACAACGGTGCGTCATCTTTAGGTGGGGCTATCACTGCTGCAGTACTTAATACCGAGCATCAGATTACTTATATAAGTGCTAATACGTATACCATTAGTGTTAGCGTAGCGGCAACCGGCTTAGACACTGGAAACGGGGGTACAGTTCGTGCTGTATACCAGATTAATACTGGTCCCTCAGTACAAAATCCTGTAACGGGGTGGGGTGCTGGTGGTTGGGGTCTGGGGTTATGGGGTAGTGGTACGCTTACAGTCGATTCATTACGTCTTTGGTCTCAGAGTAATTATGGTGAAGACCTTGTATTTGGTCCACGCACGGGAGCGATGTATTACTACTATGCAGGGAGAGGAGTAGCATCTACAACAGCAACTATTTCAGTAGCGTCTCCAGCAGTTATCACTACTACAAATCAGTATACAGAAGGCGCACCAATAGTCTTTGAAACTTCAGGCGCACTTCCTACAGGGCTTAGTACAGGTACGACTTACTATATAAAGAATTATGTTGCAGGTGTGTTTAATATAACTGACTCCGCAGGGACTCTAATTAACACTTCTGTAGCAGGGTCAGGTACGCAATCTATCTCAGCACGCGCAGTAAATTTAAACACTATTAACGGTGCATCAGATGTCCCCACTATTCAGAACTACATCACAGTATCCGATACTTTCCGCTTTGTATTTGCTTTTGGTGCTAATGACTACGGTGTATCTACTCAAAGCCCACTGTTAATACGTTGGTCTGACCAAGAGAATGCAGCTAACTGGACACCGTCCACTACTAATCAAGCAGGGTCATTAAGCCTTACTCGTGGGTCTCAGATTATTACTGCGCTTCAAACTCGCCAAGAGATTGTTGTGTGGACAGATTCAACGCTTTACTCCATGCAATACTTAGGTTATCCGCTGGTGTGGAGTGCACAGCTTCTTGGGGATAATATCTCTATTGTAGGTGAGAACGCAGCTGCTTTGGCTTCGGGTGTTGTGTACTGGATGGGGCGAGATAAATTTTATAAATACGATGGTCGTGTGCAAACACAAAACTGCGACTTACGGGAGTACATATTCAATGACTTCAATACACAACAAACAGAGCAAGTCTTTGCCAGCACCAATGAAGGGTTTAACGAAGTCTGGTGGTTCTACTGCTCTGCCGGTAGTACGGTGGTGGACAAATACGCAATCTATAATTACGCTGAAGATATATGGTATTACGGTACGATGGGTCGCACCGCTTGGCTTGACTCTGGGATTTTAGATTACCCTCTTGCAGCTACTTACTCAAATAACTTAGTTAATCATGAAGATGGTTTGGACGATAATGAGACTTCAACATCTACTGCTATTCATGCTTATATTACAAGCTCTGAGTTTGATATTGATGACGGGCACAACTTTGTATTTATTCGCAGGATTTTACCGGATTTAACTTTTAGAGGCTCTACTACAGAAAGTCCAGCAGCAACACTGACTGTTTACCCTTTAATTAACGCAGGTAGTGGGTATACAAATCCAGCTTCTGTTGGTGGTAGTGATAATGCAGTGATTACAAGAACGGCTGTTGTACCTATTGAGGCGTTTACTGGGCAAGTGTTTATTCGAGTACGCGGTAGGCAGTTTGCGTTTAAGATGGAAAGTAATCAGTTAGGTAATACATGGCAGATGGGCGCCATGAGGCTCGATTTCAAACTGGACGGGCAGAAATCATGAGCAATACAGTTCAAATCCCTAAAGCGCCGAGTTTACCTTTTGCTGAGGTGCAGTATAGCCGTAACTATCTTGACCAGTTAAACAACGTACTGCGTTTATATTTCAATCAAGTCGATAATGCGTTTCAGTCTTTACTTGGCGTTGCTGGTGGTTCGACGCTACGTTTTCCAAACGGTAGTTTTTATTTGACTACGCAACAGACGATACCTGTTATAAACACAGCTTATGCCATACCGTTTAACAATACAGTAGAATCAAACCAAGTTGTTATCGGAACAACGACATCTCACATAGTAACAAGTATAGCGGGATATTATAACTTTCAGTTTTCAGCGCAGTTGGCTAAGACGGCTGGAGGTACTATTAATACGTGGATATGGCCTAAAGTAAATGGGGTAGATATCCCAAACTCAAACACTAAACTTCAAATAACGGGAGCAAGCACTGCTGAGACTATTGCAGCATGGAATTTCGTACTCCCTATGAACGCTGGAGATTACTTTGAGCTTTACTGGGCAGCTGACAGCACCAATATTATTTTAGAAGCTGTTGCAGCTAATTCATTCTCCCCTGCAATACCTCCTGTCATCCTTACCGCTACGTTTGTTTCAGCACTATACTCATGATATTATTAGCTAAACTTTGGAGGTATCGTGAGCGATTTAGCAACCCTTGGCAATATGCCAAAAATCTTAGAATTAGAAGCCCTTATGAAGGCTATGCCACAGGTAGAGTCTCCCGCACAGCATTATCATCTGAGCGGTGTTTATTGTCGGTCTCTTTTTATACCTAAAGGCTGTTTGCTTACAGGTAAGATTCACAATCACGAAAGCATTGGTATTCTAGCTCAGGGTACACTTCGCATCACAAACGGTGAAACGTCTACAGTTGTTACCGCACCTTACATCACAGTCGATAAGCCGGGTATTAAACGCCTAGGCTACGCTGAAACAGATTGCACATTTATTACAGTTCATCGAACTGACCTTGATAGCATTGACGCTATCGAAGAAGCGCTTGTATCTGATTCTTTTGAAGATTACGAGCTAAAAACACAACAGTTAATTGGGGAAGGTTTATGAGTTTTATTGCAAGTATGGTTAGCGCAGCAGGTGCTATATCTGCGGCTGCTGGTGGCGGAATCTTAGGAGGTCTCGCCGTAGGAGCTACAGGTGCTCTTGGTGGTGCTGGTTTAGGTGCCGCAGGCTCAGCTATTGCTGGAGACGACCCCTTAGAAGGGGCTAAACTAGGTGCTGGTATCGGTAGTGCTGTGTTCGGCGGTCTTGGTGCGCTTGGTGAAGCTGGTGTTATTGGTAGTGCGGCTCCTATTGCAGGGAGTACGGCTCCTATTGCAGGGAGTACTGGTGGGGCTGGTTTAGCAGGTATTGGGGATACTTCACTTACAGCAGGGACTACATCTGGGATTTTACCTACAGCATCGCAGGGAGGTCTTGGAAGTTTAAATAACGCACTTACGAACATTCCTGGTGTGACTCAAGCAACTGCACAGAATGCAACTAATGTGATTGCGCCAGCAGCCAATGTGGTTAAGTCAGGAGCTAGCTTAGCAAATGCAACTAATGATGTAGTTAACGCTAGCCAAGCCCCTGCGTCAGGTTCTACAGTACCTTCTGGCACTCTTAGTCCTTCTGACGCTGGTATCCTACCTCCTCAACCCGGTCAACCCGGCTTTGTTGGTCCTCCAGCAACCCCAGACCAAATAGCCAATGCTTCAGCTTACACAGATGCCAATATGGGAACTCGCTTTCTCGCTGATTTAACAAATAACCAAGGGAATATAGTCGGTAACACAGGTCTTAAAATGGCTGGTGGGGCACTGCAAGGCGGTGTTATGAATGCAGGGATTAACGGTTTAGTTGCTGGCGCACAAGGTCAAGATGTTGGTAAGGCTATGGGCAAAGGTGCACTTACTGGTGCTGTAGGTGGTGCTGCGGGTGCTGGTCTTGCTTCTATGGCTGGGTCTGGGGGTA
>Ga0209084_1001803_pt1 | contig 17427 bp, 21 predicted proteins | sample C_130820_MF_Meta_FD_187309 | JGI IMG/M metagenome (GOLD analysis project Ga0209084, IMG submission 187309) | Freshwater microbial communities from Lake Croche, Canada to study carbon cycling - C_130820_MF_MetaG (SPAdes) (version 2) | ecosystem: Environmental > Aquatic > Freshwater > Lake... | reverse complement strand
AAAAAGCGATGGAAGAAGCCCGCCGTAATTTGAATAAAGTTCCACTCAAAAATGGCACGATCCACCACACTGTCTTGGGTCATCACGGCGCTGCTCGCGTGATGATGGCACCAGCGCCCAAAGGGACCGGCATCATTGCTGGCGGCCCAATGCGCGCCGTATTTGAGGTGGTAGGTATCACTGACATCGTGGCCAAGAGCCATGGTTCGTCCAACCCTTACAACATGGTTCGTGCTACTTTGGACGCTTTGTCCAATTGCACGACAGCTTCCGAGATTGCTGCTAAGCGCGGCAAGAGCGTTGAAGACATCTTCGCTTGATCTGGAGTAGGGCAATGACAACACAAGCAGCAACCGTCAAGGTCCAATTGGTGCGTAGCCCGATTGGTACCAAGCAATCTCACCGCGACACCGTGCGTGGCCTGGGTTTGCGCAAGCTCAATAGCGTCAGCGAATTGCAGGATACGCCTGCTGTTCGCGGCATGATCAACAAGATCAGCTACCTGGTCAAGGTTCTCTGAGAGAAATCTGATGCAACTCAATAGCATTAAATCCGCAGATGGCGCTAAACACGCTAAACGTCGCGTTGGCCGTGGTATCGGTTCGGGTCTGGGTAAAACCGCCGGTCGGGGTCACAAAGGTCAAAAATCCCGTTCGGGTGGTTACCACAAAGTGGGTTTTGAAGGTGGTCAAATGCCTTTGCAGCGTCGTTTGCCCAAGCGTGGTTTCAAATCACATTTGTTGCAATTCAATGCTGAAGTGACCTTGACTGCTCTGGAGCAGTTGGGTGCTGCTGAGGTGGACATGCTGACATTGAAGCAAGCTGGCTTGATCGGCGAGATGGCCAAGGTTGTCAAAGTCATCAAAACAGGCGAATTGACCAAAGCTGTGAAGTTGACCGGTATCGGTGCTACTGCAGGTGCCAAGGCGGCTATTGAAGCGGCCGGTGGATCCATCGCTTAAGTTGAAAGTCTAAAGTGGTAACCAGCGCTCAAACAACAGCCAAAACAGGCCAGTACGGTGACTTGCGTCGTCGACTCGTCTTTTTGCTGCTGGCGTTGGTGGTCTATCGCGTTGGCGCACACATTCCTGTGCCTGGTATCGATCCTGCGCAATTGCAGCAGTTGTTCAAAGGGCAGCAGGGCGGTATTCTGAGCTTGTTCAACATGTTCTCAGGTGGAGCCCTGTCCCGTTTCACTGTATTTGCCTTGGGCATCATGCCCTACATTTCGGCGTCGATCATCATGCAATTGCTGGGTTACGTGTTGCCTGCGTTCGAACAGTTGAAAAAAGAAGGCGAATCTGGGCGCCGCAAGATCACACAGTACACACGTTTCGGTGCATTGGGCCTGGCCTTGTTTCAGTCTCTTGGCATTGCCGTAGCATTGGAAGCCTCTGCAGGACTGGTGATCAACCCTGGTTTTGGTTTCCGCATGACGGCTGTGGTGAGTTTGACGGCAGGCACAATTTTCTTGATGTGGCTGGGTGAGCAGATCACTGAGCGCGGTTTGGGTAACGGTATTTCGATATTGATCTTTGCCGGTATTGCAGCAGGTTTACCTGGTGCAGTAGGTGGATTGTTGGAGTTGGTACGTACCGGCGCCATGAATCCTTTGATCTCTATTTTGATTGTGGTAGTTATCGCGCTGGTGACTTTTGGCGTGGTATTTGTTGAGCGGGGTCAGCGTAAGATTTTGGTGAACTACGCACGCCGTCAAGTTGGCAACAAAGTGTATGGTGGACAGTCTTCGCACCTTCCTTTGAAGCTGAACATGGCGGGTGTTATTCCTCCGATTTTTGCTTCCTCGATTATTCTTTTACCTGCCACTGTGATCAATTGGTTCAGTTCTGGTGATACCAACAGTGCATTTGTGCGATTCTTGAAGGACATTGCCACCGGCTTGACCCCTGGTCAGCCTGTCTATGTGATGTTCTATGCCTCAGCAATTGTGTTTTTCTGCTTTTTCTACACGGCCCTGGTGTTCAACAGCCGCGAAACTGCAGACAACCTCAAAAAGAGTGGCGCGTTCATTCCGGGCATTCGCCCAGGTGATCAAACGGCCCGCTTCATAGATAAAATCTTGCTTCGTTTGACTTTGGTTGGTGCTGTCTACATTACTTTTGTGTGTTTACTGCCAGAGTTTTTGATTCTGAAGTACAACGTCCCCTTCTATTTCGGTGGTACTTCACTTCTGATCATTGTGGTCGTTACCATGGATTTCATGGCGCAAGTGCAGAACTACCTGATGTCTCAGCAATACGAATCGCTCTTGAAAAAGGCGAACTTTAAAACATCATTGAGCAACTGATGATGGCAAAGACGGATAAAAATTAAGAGAGTTTCCTGCCGATTAAGCAGGACCCAAATTGAGTTTTGAGTCAGATTGAATCAAAACATTGAACTGTGTTTTAGGAGATAGAAATGAAAGTTTCGGCTTCGGTGAAGAAAATTTGCCGCAACTGCAAGATCATTCGCCGTAAAGGTGTTGTTCGTGTGATTTGCACGGACCCGCGTCACAAACAGCGTCAAGGCTGATTGCAAGAGTTATAGAGGAAGAAAATGGCACGTATTGCTGGCATCAACATTCCGCCGCACAAGCATGCAGAGATTGGCCTGACCGCCATTTTCGGCATCGGTCGCACCCGCGCACGTCAAATCTGCGAAGCTTGCGGCATTGCTTATTCCAAGAAGATCAAAGATCTGACGGACGGCGACCTGGAAAAAATTCGCGATCACATCGCCGTGTTCACCATAGAAGGTGACCTGCGTCGAGAGACAACCATGAACATCAAACGTTTGATGGACATTGGTTGCTACCGTGGCTTTCGCCATCGTCGTGGCCTGCCCATGCGTGGTCAGCGTACACGTACCAATGCACGTACCCGTAAGGGCCCGCGCAAAGGTGCTGCCGCTTTGAAGAAATAAAAGGGATTGAGAGATCACTATGGCAAAAGCCCCCTCGAATAACGCCGCACAACGCGTTCGCAAAAAAGTCCGTAAAAATGTTGCTGACGGTATTGCGCACGTGCACGCATCTTTCAACAACACCATCATCACGATCACCGATCGCCAAGGCAATGCTTTGTCTTGGGCTTCCTCGGGTGGCCAGGGTTTCAAAGGTTCTCGCAAGTCGACACCTTTTGCAGCCCAGGTAGCTTCTGAGGTCGCTGGGCGCGCTGCCATTGAGCAAGGCATCAAGAATCTTGACGTCGAAATCAAAGGCCCAGGTCCTGGCCGTGAATCTTCGGTCCGAGCGTTGGGTGCATTGGGTATCCGTATCACATCGATTGCCGATGTGACACCCATGCCGCACAACGGTTGCCGCCCACAAAAGCGTCGCCGTATCTAATTTAACCAAGCCCACCGCCATTGCCTTATCGGTAATGGCTCCTGTACGTTTGTGCAGCAGATGACATAAAAGGAAGCTCAAGTGGCACGTTACCTCGGCCCCAAGGCCAAACTCTCCCGCCGAGAAGGCACCGATCTGTTTTTAAAGAGCGCACGTCGCTCGATTGCTGACAAATCTAAATTTGACACCAAGCCCGGCCAACACGGTCGTACTTCGGGTCAGCGTACGTCTGACTTCGGTTTGCAATTGCGTGAAAAGCAAAAAGTTAAACGCATGTATGGCATTTTGGAAAAACAATTCCGCCGTTACTTTGCCGAAGCCGATCGCCGTAAAGGCAACACAGGCTCCAACCTGTTGGCTTTGCTCGAGTGCCGTTTGGATAACGTGACTTACCGCATGGGCTTTGGCTCCACGCGTGCTGAGTCGCGTCAGTTGGTATCGCACAAAGCAGTGACTGTGAATGGTCAACCGGTGAATATCCCTTCTTACTTGGTGAAAGCCGGTGACGTCGTGGCAGTGCGCGAAAAATCCAAGAAACAAAACCGTGTGGTTGAAGCCTTGCAATTGGCTCAACAAGTAGGCATGCCTGCTTGGGTCGAAGTGAACATCGAAAAAGCCGAAGGCATTTTCAAGAAAGTTCCTGACCGGGACGAGTTCGGTGCTGACATCAACGAATCGCTGATCGTTGAATTGTATTCACGTTAATCTCGTTATCGTTTCAATCGTTCCCGACCTGTGGTGCATCGCAGGGCCGGGTGCTTCATCAGCCTTACCGGTGTAACGTACCGAGGGTATTGAGAGGAAGTCTGAATGCAAACTAATCTGTTGAAACCTAAAGCCATCCAAGTTGAACAATTGGCCGCTAACCGCGCCAAAGTCACTCTGGAGCCTTTTGAGCGTGGTTATGGCCACACTCTGGGCAATGCGCTACGTCGTGTTTTGTTGTCTTCGATGGTGGGTTATTCCGCCACCGAGGTCACGATCGCTGGCGTTGTGCATGAATACTCATCCATCGATGGCGTTCAAGAAGATGTCGTGAACATCTTGCTGAACCTTAAAGGGGTTGTATTCAAGTTGCACAACCGCGACGAAGTCACTTTGAGTCTGCGCAAAGACGGCGAAGGCCCTGTCACTGCAGCGGATATTCAAACACCACACGACGTTGAAATCGTCAACCCTGAGCATGTGATCGCGAATTTGTCACACGGTGGCAAACTCGATATGCAAATCAAGGTGGAAAAGGGCCGTGGCTATGTGCCTGGTACCATGCGCCGCTTTGCAGATGAGCCGACCAAGTCCCTGGGGCGCATCGTATTAGATGCTTCATTCTCTCCTGTAAAGCGTGTGAGCTATACCGTTGAGAGCGCCCGTGTGGAGCAACGTACTGATTTGGACAAACTGGTCATCGAGATTGAAACCAATGGTGCCATTACAGCTGAAGATGCTGTGCGCGCCTCGGCTAAGATCTTGGTTGAGCAATTGGCTGTATTTGCACAACTCGAAGGCAGTGAATTGTCAGCCTTTGATGCACCATCTCAACGTGGTGGCGCTGGCAGCTTCGATCCTATTTTGCTGCGCCCTGTTGACGAACTCGAACTCACCGTTCGTTCTGCCAACTGTCTCAAAGCCGAAAATATTTACTACATCGGTGATTTGATACAGCGTACTGAAAATGAATTGCTCAAGACCCCGAACTTGGGTCGTAAATCTCTCAATGAAATCAAAGAAGTTTTGGCTTCCCGCGGTTTGACATTGGGTATGAAGCTGGAAAGCTGGCCACCGGCCGGTTTGGAAAAGCGCTAAAAAATGCCCCACCTTTGGGTGGGAGTGCACGGGCAGTACCTGATACGGCTGCTTGTTTAATAAAGAAAGGAAAGCACTATGCGTCACGGACACGGACTACGTAAACTCAATCGCACCAGCTCGCACCGCTTGGCGATGCTGCAAAACATGATGAATTCACTCATAGAGCATGAAGTCATCAAAACCACAGTACCCAAGGCCAAAGAACTGCGCCGCGTGATTGAGCCTATGATTACATTGGCCAAAGTGGACTCCTTGTCCAACAGGCGCCTTGCATTCAACCGCCTGCGTGATCGTGACAGCGTGACCAAATTGTTCACTGATCTGGGACCTCGTTTTAACAAGCGTCCTGGTGGCTACACACGTATCCTGAAAATGGGTTTCCGTGTGGGTGACAATGCACCTATGGCCTTGGTCGAATTAGTCGATCGTGCTGAAGTTTCTGCGCCAACAGCTGCAGAATAAGGTATAATAATGTTTTACCGCGGGGTGGAGCAGTCTGGTAGCTCGTTGGGCTCATAACCCAAAGGTCGTTGGTTCAAATCCGGCCCCCGCAACCAAATCAGGCATCCCATGCCGATTGATCAAAAGTCCACTTTAGTGGGCTTTTTTTTGCTTGAAAATAACCATAAAGCTCTGCAATGAAACCGTTCAAGCGTGAAGAAAAGTGACCAAGCGGCTTAAAGCATGTACAACAGTAGATGCTCTGACTTGTATTCTGTCCCCCTTAAATTGACAACATTCCACGTAGGTGTTGCCTTGAATGCACCAACCGAACCAAACAGTGCCTACGGGCTTGTCCGCTGTTGCGCCGCCCGGCCCCGCTATGCCTGTCACAGACAGCGATACCTGTGCATTTGAATTCGCGAGGGCGCCAGCAGCCATTGCGCGAACAACGGTTTCACTGACAGCGCCGTTCAGGTCAATCACATGCTTGGGAATAGAAAGTAACTGTGATTTGGATGCGTTGGAGTAGGTGACAAATCCACGCTCAAACCAGAGACTGGAACCAGCTAGTTCTGTACAGGCTGCAGCGATCAAACCACCTGTACAACTTTCTGCCGTGGCAAGCATCCACTTCTTAGATTGCAAAAGAATGCTTATTTGTTCGCAAAGGGCCGTCGTAAGTTGCATCAAAAAATCCTGATTCCTAAAGCCATGACAAAAAGTGTGCAAAAGGCAGCGACAAAATCATCAAAATAAATGCCCCATGCGCCGCGCCAACCAAAGCCTTTGAAGACTTGATCTGCCCAGCCAACAGGCGGGGGTTTGACTGCATCGAAAAAACGGAATAACAAAAACGCGATCAGCTGAGTTGTAAAGCTGGCAGGCATCAACAGCCACAGTACGGTCCAAAAGGCAACGACTTCGTCCCAAACAATAGCACCAGGATCCGCAATACCCAAATGCTCGGTCGTGATCTTGGCTGACCAGCAGCCTATCAGGGTTGCTAAAACGATCAGCAGCCCCTGCTCGCTATAAGTGAGGTGGTTGTGGAGCAGCAACCAAGAAACCCATGCCCAAAGCGTACCCACCGTGCCTGGCGCTTTGGGCGAAAGACCCGTACCCAGCCCCAGCGATATAAAGTGTGCTGGATGTGAAAGCAAAAATTTAACGTTGATCTTTGGGATCATGGACGAATCAAAATGCATGCTGTAGTCAAGCAAAGTGGTCGAAAGATACAAACTCGTGCGTCATGGTTTTGCCATCGGTGTCCAGCAAAGTCAAGCCACCCTCTGCGCAAATTTGTCCAATTCGGGTTAATCGGGTCAGCGCGTTCAGACCCGCCGCATGAACTTCAGCGCGCTTGCTTGCTGGCGCTGTGAACACCAGTTCATAGTCATCACCGCCTGTTAAGACAAATTGCAAGTGTTTGGAATGCGGCAATTCAAACTCAGTTGCACAGGCAAGCAACGTGAGTGTCTGTGTGGCGTCCAGTGTGGCACCGACTTGGCTGGCTTTCAGAATATGCGAAAGATCACCCCATAATCCGTCGCTGATGTCAGCCGCTGCTGTGGCTATGCCGCGCAATGCCAAGCCCAATGCCACACGCGGTGTAGGTTGTTCCATCCGGATGCGGGCCGCATTGAATACAGAAGAGGGTACAGAAAGTGAGCCTCGAAAAACTTCAAGCGCAACACGTGCATCGCCCACATAGCCGCTGACATAAATATCATCCCCCACCTGCGCCCCAGACCTCAGCAATGCTTGACCTTGGGGCGTTTCTCCAATGACAGTGATGCTGATGTTCAGAGGTCCTTGGGTGGTGTCTCCACCAATCAAATCACAATCAAAAGCATCAGCCAATGACCAAAGACCTTGCGCAAAACCGGCCAGCCAAAATTCATCTATTCGAGGTAAGGCAAGTGACAACAAAAAAGCACGAGGTCGTGCACCGCATGCTGCAAGATCACTTAGATTAACAGCCAACGCTTTATGTCCCAAGTGAACGGGGTTGACGGTTGATAAAAAATGCCGACCTTCTACCAACATGTCGGTAGAAAGTGCCAATTGCATACCTGAAGTAGGCGCCAGCAACGCACAATCGTCTCCCACACCCAACACGGCGTGACGTGCAGGACGTGTGAAATAGCGCTCAATCAAGTCAAACTCACCCATCATTTAAGCTTAACCGTAAACCAGTTGAAAGCGTACTGTTTCAATGCAAGGTATGCGAAGCCGCGGATTGTCCTTGTGACTCCAGTACAAACAAGGGAACAGGAACATCAAAACGGTGGCCATCCACGGCGACAAAAAAGAAACTACCATGCATCGTGCCATTTGAAGTACGCAAGCGGCAGCCGCTGGCGTATTGAAAAGACTCACCAGGATTCAAGAGCGGTTGTTTGCCGATCACACCCAGTCCCTTAACGTCTTCGGCATGCCCTTTTGCATCTGTAATGACCCAGTGTCTGGAAATCAATTGCGCCGGGATAGAGCCTGTATTGGTGAAGGTAATGGCGTAGGTGAATTGGAAGAACTCCTGACCTGACTCATTGGAAAATGAATGGTAGGTTGGAACAGTTTCAATGTTGAATTTGTAAGTAGGCATCCTCGTATCGTAACTGCGACAATAAGGGGATGACTACAACTTACAGAATAGCCCCTTCCATCCTGTCGGCTGATTTTGCCCGTTTGGGTGAAGAAGTGCGTGCCGTTATTGCCGCTGGCGCGGACTGGATTCACTTTGACGTGATGGACAACCATTACGTACCCAACCTCACATTTGGCCCGATGGTTTGCCAAGCCTTGAAACCCTATGCCCACACCTCTTCGGGCGTGGCTGTGCCCATCGACGTGCATTTGATGATCTCGCCAGTGGATGCACTGGCGGCTTCTTTCGCCGAAGCAGGTGCTGATTTAATCAGCTTTCATCCCGATGCCAGTGCGCATGTGCACCGAAGCGTGCAAGCCATCAAGAGCAAAGGCCTCAAAGCGGGGTTGGTGTTCAACCCGGCTGAATCGTTGGATGTGTTGAATTGGACCCTCGACGACATAGACCTCATCCTCATCATGAGTGTGAACCCGGGTTTTGGAGGCCAAAGCTTCATTGACTCAGCGCTGCGCAAAGTTGAGCAAGCCCGTAAGCTCATAGACGCCAGTGGTCGTGATATCAGGCTTGAAGTGGACGGTGGCATCAAAATCGACAATGTCCGTCGTGTAGCCGATGCGGGTGCGGACACTTTTGTTGCGGGCAGTGCAATTTTTGGACAAAGCGATTACAAAGTTGTGATCGATCAGATGCGCTCGGCATTGGTTTAATGCCTCTGAGCGGGTGACATATGAAAGCAGCGATTATTGACTTGGACGGTACGATGGTTGATACCTTGGGTGACTTTGAGGAGGCGTTGAACCGGACACTGACGGACTTGGCGCTGCCCCAAGTCAGTTCAGACTTGGTCGAGCGAACGGTGGGCAAGGGCTCAGAGCATTTGATTCTCACGGTGCTCAGGTATCAGTTGGCCCTGCCGGAAGTCAAGGTCTGCGAAGGGCGCAGCGCAGAAACTTTGTACGAAGCCGCCTGGACGCGCTACCAGCAACATTACTTGGCGATCAATGGTCAATTTGCCAACGTCTACCCGGGTGTCGTGGAGGGCTTGCGTCAAATGCAGGCCAATGGATTGACCTTGGCCTGTTTGACCAACAAACCACTTGCATTTGCTACCCCATTGTTGGCAGAGAAGGGCCTTTCAGGATTTTTTGCCGTGACCTTTGGGGGCGACAGTTTTGAGCGTAAAAAGCCCGACCCCTTGCCCTTGTTAAAAACCTGTGAGGCTTTAGGGACCTCGCCTGCGCAAACCCTGATGGTGGGTGACTCCAGTAACGACGCACAAGCCGCGCGCGCGGCAGGGTGCCCCGTGGTGCTGGTTCGCTACGGTTATAACCATGGACAGCCTGTGGATGCAGTGGATGCCGATGGTCATTGGGATGACCTCAGGGCTTTCACTGCATGGCATCGTCAATTTGAGTGAAGATCTTCTTCCCAGGGGGCTTAGTTTGCGTTTGATACACTTAAGGCCCATGTCCCATCATCCATCTTTGCGAGTTCTCAGCCAGCCAGACCCATCGGGTCGGGGAGCCTGGCCCTGGCGTAAGCCAGTCTGAAATTCCCATGCACGCGGCCCTTTGGTCGCAGTCAGCGCCCGCCAACCGGCAGGGCAATTGAATGGAATGACCGCTGTAGCACCCCCTAAAGTCAATGCGCAGCTCACTGGAGGCCATAGCCGTGATCACCGAACTTGAATTCAAAAGCCTGACCAGCCAAGGTTACAACCGCATCCCACTCATGCTGGAGGCGTTTGCTGATTTGGAAACTCCATTGTCTTTGTACCTCAAGCTGGCCCACAGCCAAGGCGATGGAAAGTACAGCTTCTTGCTGGAGTCCGTGGTCGGAGGGGAGCGCTTTGGCCGCTACAGCTTTATTGGTTTGCCCGCACGTACGTTCATCCGCGCATCAGGTTTTGGCCATAAGGCGCAATCTGAGGTCGTGTGCGATGGTCTGGTGGTCGAGACTGTGACAGGAAATCCTTTGGACTTCATTGAGCACTACCAACAGCGATTCAAGGTCGCCTTACGCCCTGGACTGCCGCGGTTTTGTGGCGGCTTAGCGGGCTATTTTGGATACGATGCTGTGCGTTACATTGAGAAAAAGCTCGAAAATTCATGCCCACCTGACACCTTGGGCACGCCTGATATTCTGCTGTTGCAGTGTGAAGAGTTGGCCGTCATCGACAACCTGTCAGGCAAGCTGTATCTCATTGTGTATGCCGACCCCCAAGCACCTGAAGCCTATGCCAATGCCAAAAAACGTCTTCGAGAACTGAAGGAGCAACTCAAGTATTCAGTCAGCGCCCCAGTGGTCAAAGCAAGTCAGTCCTATCCTGCAGAGCGAGATTTTGCGAAAGAGGACTATTTGGCGGCTGTTGAGCATGCCAAAGAGTTGATTGCTGCTGGCGATTTCATGCAAGTTCAAGTCGGCCAGCGCATCAAGAAACGTTACACCGAAAGCCCTTTGTCGCTTTACCGTGCCTTGCGTTCTCTGAACCCAAGTCCGTACATGTACTTCTACAATTTTGGCGATTTTCATGTCGTGGGCGCAAGCCCCGAAATTTTGGTCCGACAAGAACGCACTGAAGAAGGCACCAAGGTCACTATTCGGCCTTTGGCAGGAACGCGTCCTCGGGGTGCAACACCTGAAAAAGACAAAGCCGCAGAATTGGAGTTGATCAACGATCCGAAAGAGCGTGCAGAGCATGTCATGTTGATTGATTTGGCGCGCAACGACATTGGTCGCATTGCCAAGATCGGTTCTGTCAAAGTGACAGAGGCTTTTGTGGTCGAGCGCTACAGCCACGTGATGCACATCGTCAGCAACGTAGAAGGCATGTTGAAAGAAGGCATGACCAATATGGATGTGCTCAAAGCCACTTTTCCTGCCGGCACACTGAGCGGCGCGCCCAAAGTACATGCAATGGAGTTGATTGACAAGCTCGAACCCATCAAGCGAGGCGTGTATGGCGGCGCTTGCGGCTATTTAAGCTACGCAGGCGATATGGATGTGGCCATTGCGATCCGGACCGCCATCATCAAAGACCAAACACTTTATGTGCAAGCGGCAGCGGGGGTTGTGGCCGATTCGGTTTCGGAAATGGAATGGAAGGAAACCGAACACAAAGCCCGTGCCTTGTTGCGCGCCAGTGAGTTGGTCGAAGAAGGTTTGGAGTGACCATGGCTGCAAAAATCAAACTACTGATGGTCGATAACTACGATTCGTTCACCTTCAACATTGTTCAGTATTTCGGGGAGTTGGGTGCGGACGTCGAAGTCTTTCGAAATGACGAAATCACACTGGAAGGCATTGCCGAAAGAAAGCCGGATCGCTTGGTGATCTCTCCTGGCCCTTGCTCACCCGCAGAGGCTGGAATTTCGGTCTCGGCCATTCAACATTTTGCAGGCAAGTTTCCCATTCTTGGCGTATGCCTTGGGCACCAGAGTATTGGCGCTGCATTTGGCGGCAACATTGTGCGCGCGCAAGCGCTGATGCACGGTAAAACCAGCGTCATCACGACCACGCAAGAAGGTTTATTTGCAGGCCTGCCTTCGCAATTCACTGTCAACCGATACCACTCCTTGGCCATCGAGCGTACCAATTTTCCGAACAACTTGAAGGTGACGGCGTGGACCGAAGATGGTGAAATCATGGGGGTTCGACATACAGAGCTGGACATTGAAGGCGTGCAATTTCACCCAGAGTCCATTTTGACCGAACATGGCCATGCGATGCTGCAAAATTTCTTGCTGCGCCCATGATCGACATCGACCATTTGGGACGTGTTGTATATCTTCATGCTAGGCCTTGAGCTCGCTTTGCCAGAAGCCCCCCAAATTAAGCGCCCATTCATCCTCTATTTTCTAGGAAACTCTCATGCCTATTACGCCCCAAGAAGCGCTGCAGCGGACCATCGAGCACCGCGAAATTTTCCATGATGAAATGCTCAAAATCATGCGCATGATCATGAATGGCGAACTCTCGCCCGTGATGACGGCAGCCTTGATCACGGGCCTGCGGGTGAAGAAAGAAACCATTGGTGAAATCACGGCTGCGGCCCAAGTAATGCGGGAATTTTCAACAAAAGTGATGGTAGCTAACCCGCACAATTTGGTGGACATCGTGGGCACCGGTGGTGATGGGTCTCACACCTTCAACATCTCCACCTGCTCGATGTTCGTGGCCGCCGCCGCGGGCGCCAAAACAGCCAAGCACGGGGGTCGCAGTGTGAGCAGCAAATCTGGCAGTGCCGATGTGCTTGAGAGTCTGGGCGTCAATATCAACTTGTCACCTGAACGCATCGCGCAGTCCATCGAAGAAACGGGGATTGGTTTCATGTTCGCACCGAACCATCACCCTGCCATGAAAAATGTGGCGCCGGTTCGTAAAGAGCTGGGCGTCAGAACCATTTTTAATATTCTGGGCCCCTTGACCAACCCCGCGGGTGCGCCCCATATTTTGATGGGTGTCTTTCATCCCGACTTGGTGGGTATTCAAATTCGTGCGCTGCAACGTTTAGGTGCCGATCATGCCTTGGTGGTTTATGGCCGCGATGGCATGGACGAGGTCAGCTTGGGTGCTGCAACCTTGGTGGGTGAGTTAAAAAATGGTCACATCACCGAATATGAAATTCACCCGGAAGACTTTGGCATGCCAATGGCCAGCAACCGCGCTTTGAAAGTAGAAACGCCTGAGCAGTCCATGGCCATGCTCAAATCGGTACTGGACAACGAGCCGGGCGCAGCCAGAGACATTGTGATCCTGAATGCGGGGGCCGCACTGTATGCCGCCAATGTCACCCCCTCCATCAAGTCAGGCGTTGAACTGGCCCGTTCGGTTATTGCTTCAGGAGCGGCCAAAAGCAAGCTTGCACAATTTGTTGCCTTCACCCAAATGGAAAGTTCTGCATCATGAGCGATATTCTGAACAAGATCGTAGCCGTCAAACGTGAAGAAGTGGCCGAAGGCTTGAAGCGTAAAAACCTACAAGCCATGCGCGCCGATGCAGAAAGCCGCGTCTTGACGCGTGACTTTTTGGGGGCCATGCGCGCCAAGATCACAGCAGGGCAATCTGCTGTGATTGCCGAGATCAAGAAAGCCAGTCCTTCCAAAGGTGTATTGCGGTCAGAGTTCATCCCTGCAGACATTGCCCAAAGCTATGCCCAAGACGGGGCTGCATGTTTGTCCGTGTTGACCGATCAGCAATTTTTCCAAGGCAGTAACGATTTCCTCAAGCAAGCCCGAGCCAGTTGTGACTTACCAGCCTTGCGCAAAGACTTCATGGTGGATGCTTACCAAGTCTATGAGTCCCGTGTGATCGGGGCCGACTGCATTTTGCTCATTGCGGCCTGTCTGGACGATGCCCAGATGGCCGACCTGGAAGCCATTGCCCGCAGCTTAGACATGGCTGTGTTGGTGGAAGTGCATGACCGCGCAGAACTCGACAGGGCTTTGAAACTCAAAACGCCTTTGGTGGGCATCAACAATCGAAACCTGCGCACCTTCGAGGTGTCCTTGGAAACGACATTGGACTTGGTCCATGCTGTCCCCGCTGACCGTTTGCTGGTGACGGAAAGTGGCATCGTGTCACCTGAAGATGTCAAACGCATGCGGGATGCGCAGGTTCATGCCTTTCTGGTCGGAGAGGCGTTCATGCGTGCCGCCGACCCAGGCGCTGCGCTGTCGAACTTGTTTGCCTGATGGGGCTGCGCGGTTCTGTTGTTCATGCAATCCTCCTTTGATTTTGCGCAAAACGACAGGGCGGCGTTGGGTCATGTGACGGTCTCAAGCTTGAGCCTCTGGCCTCCTGATGCGCAAGGGCTCGCACCCTCCTGGGCGGGGCTGTGGTCTCACTTCGTTTCGAGTGAGGTCGGTCTGAATTTGATGGGTCGTATCGCCTCCCGCTTGGCTTTGGGTGTGCGCATCTATCCCCCCGACCCGTTGCGCGCTTTGAGCGCATTGCCTTTGGATGCCGTTCGCGTCGTGATTTTGGGTCAGGACCCTTACCATGGACCCGGTCAAGCCGAGGGCCTGGCATTCTCCGTACCCAAGGACGTCAAGCTGCCCCCCAGTTTGCGCAATATTTTCAAAGAGATACAGCAGGAAACCCAGAAACCGATGCCATCTAACGGTCAATTGGACAGATGGGTTCAGCAAGGGGTTTTATTGCTCAACACGACCTTGACTGTAGAGGACGGATCGCCAGCCAGTCACGCCAATTGGGGTTGGGAAACTTTCACGGACAGCTTGATACAAACACTTGCGGAACGAGAAATTCCATTGATTTTCATGCTTTGGGGCGCGCATGCGCAAACCAAAAGTGAATTGATAGCCATGTCAGATCCGACGGCGCATCACTTGGTCTTGCAGTGCAATCACCCCTCACCTTTGTCCGCCTTACGACCTCCTTTGCCTTTTATGGGCTGTGGACATTTCATCGCGGCCAATGCATTTCTGCAGAAAAATGCACAAACATGCATCGAATGGTGAAAAAACCTAAGTGAATGCTTGGCCGCCCGCCGAAAAGATGGCATAATCTTGGATTCGCTAAGGAGGGGTGCCCGAGTGGCTAAAGGGGGCAGACTGTAAATCTGTTGGCTTACGCCTACACTGGTTCGAATCCAGTCTCCTCCACCAGCAAAAATAACCTGCCGTCAATGGTGAGTGTTTGGAACGGATTTCCGTGCACGCAAGTCAATCAATCAGGCCCTTAAAGAGTGCTTTGGTATGAATGATAAGTGCGGGTGTAGTTTAATGGTAGAACCTTAGCCTTCCAAGCTAATGACACGGGTTCGATTCCCGTCTCCCGCTCCAGTTGACACAAGGTGAGGTAAGTCGTTTGCCCTTGTGGCTCAGTGGTAGAGCACTCCCTTGGTAAGGGAGAGGTCGCGGGTCCGATTCCCGCCAAGGGCACCAAAGATTCTGGTGTGCAGACTGGCAGATGCTGTGTTTTGCGTGCTTGATGTTTTGATTGTTTAATAACTTGTTTTTTTCGGAGTCGAAAAAATGGGAAAAGAGAAATTTGAACGGACCAAGCCGCACGTGAACGTGGGCACCATTGGCCACGTTGACCACGGCAAAACCACGTTGACTGCGGCCATCACGACCGTGTTGGCGGCCAAATTTGGCGGTTCCGCCAAAGCGTACGACCAGATCGACGCGGCGCCCGAAGAAAAGGCGCGTGGCATCACGATCAATACGGCCCACGTGGAGTATGAGACGCAAAACCGTCACTACGCGCACGTGGACTGCCCAGGCCACGCCGATTATGTGAAAAACATGATCACGGGTGCGGCGCAGATGGACGGTGCCATTTTGGTGTGTTCTGCTGCTGACGGCCCTATGCCCCAAACCCGCGAGCACATTTTGTTGGCGCGCCAGGTGGGCGTGCCCTACATCATCGTGTTTTTGAACAAATGCGACATGGTGGACGATGCCGAGCTGCTCGAGCTGGTTGAGATGGAAGTGCGCGAGTTGCTGGACAAATACGACTTCCCAGGCGATGCCACTCCCATCATTCACGGCAGCGCCAAGCTGGCCCTGGAAGGCGACAAGGGCCCATTGGGCGAAGAGGCCATCATGAAGTTGGCAGAGGCCTTGGACAACTACATTCCCCTGCCCGAGCGCGCAGTGGACGGTGCTTTCTTGATGCCTGTGGAAGACGTGTTCTCCATCTCGGGTCGCGGCACTGTGGTGACGGGCCGTATCGAGCGCGGTATTGTCAAAGTCGGCGAAGAAATTGAAATCGTGGGCATCAAAGACACGGTCAAGACCACTTGCACGGGCGTGGAGATGTTTCGCAAGCTGCTCGACCAAGGCCAAGCTGGTGACAACGTGGGCATTTTGCTGCGCGGCACCAAGCGCGAGGACGTGGAGCGCGGCCAAGTGCTGTGCAAGCCCGGCTCGATCAAGCCGCACACGCACTTTACGGGCGAGATTTATGTCTTGTCCAAAGACGAAGGCGGCCGTCACACGCCGTTCTTCAACAACTACCGTCCGCAGTTTTACTTTCGTACGACGGACGTGACCGGTGCCATTGAGTTGCCAGAAGGCAAAGAGATGGTGATGCCGGGTGACAACGTGTCGATCACGGTGAAGTTGATCAACCCCATTGCGATGGAAGAGGGCTTGCGCTTTGCCATCCGCGAAGGTGGCCGCACGGTTGGCGCTGGCGTTGTTGCCAAGATCCTCGCGTAACGCACACACTGGAGCATACGCATGTCATCTAAACAAAAAATTCGCATTCGCCTCAAGGCGTTTGACTACAAATTGATCGACCAGTCCGCCGCTGAGATCGTTGATACCGCCAAACGCACCGGTGCGATTGTCAAAGGCCCAGTTCCTTTGCCAACCCGCATGAAGCGCTTTGACATTCTGCGTTCACCGCACGTCAACAAGACCAGCCGTGACCAGTTTGAAATCCGTACCCACCAGCGTTTGATGGACATCGTGGACCCTACAGACAAAACTGTGGACGCCTTGATGAAACTCGACCTGCCAGCGGGCGTGGATGTTGAAATCAAGTTGCAGTGATGCAACTGACACGGCGCTGAGAAGTGTCGTGAGGCTGTGCAAACAGCCTGTTTTGTCCTGAAAAAACCAGCCGCCTTGTCAGAATTGACAAGGCGCGCTATAATTTCAGGCTCACCTCGAATTGGGGTGAGATTTATTAACAGTCTTTCACGTCAAAACGCACGGGCCAATTGAAGTCTTTGCGGTGGAAGTTTTGGAGAAAACAATGAGTCTGAGCAACTCCCTCGGGTTGCTGGGTCGCAAGGTGGGCATGATGCGTCTGTTCACTGATGATGGGGACGCAGTGCCTGTCACAGTGGTGGATGTTTCTAACAACCGCGTAACCCAGGTGAAAACCCAAGAGAACGATGGCTATGTGGCCTTGCAGGTCACATTTGGCGCACGCAAAGCATCGCGTGTCACCAAGCCCATTGCTGGCCACCTTGCGAAAGCAGGCGTTGAAGCCGGTGAAATCATTCAAGAATTCAAAGTGACAGCTGAAGCAGCTGCCCAGTACGCCGCCGGCGCTACTGTGCCCGCCGCTTCTGTGTTTGCTGTGGGCCAGAAGGTGGACGTGCAAGGCACATCCATTGGTAAAGGCTTCGCCGGCACAATCAAGCGTCACAATTTCAAATCGCAGCGCGCATCGCACGGTAACAGCCGTTCGCACAACGTGCCCGGCTCGATTTCGATGGCGCAAGACCCAGGTCGCGTGT
>Ga0209084_1001802_pt1 | contig 17427 bp, 28 predicted proteins | sample C_130820_MF_Meta_FD_187309 | JGI IMG/M metagenome (GOLD analysis project Ga0209084, IMG submission 187309) | Freshwater microbial communities from Lake Croche, Canada to study carbon cycling - C_130820_MF_MetaG (SPAdes) (version 2) | ecosystem: Environmental > Aquatic > Freshwater > Lake... | reverse complement strand
CAATGTATCAGGAAAATAATACAAAGGAATATGCCTGGGAGGATCTGAAACGAGAACTTTCTCCTGCCGAGCAAAACAAGCTTGTCCAGTCTATCGAGAATCCTATAGACTTCTTTGCCAACCTTGATGTGTTGGAAGGAGGTAAGATTCTGATTGACTGGCTCAAGAAGAATAATATACCTTTCAGTATCCTGTCGGCTCCGCTGAGTGGTGATAAGAAATCTGATTCAATCGAAGGTAAGAGGGTATGGCTGAAGCAACATGGTCTTGGATCGGTTCCGGCAATCTTCACTTCGGATAAACAGGACTATGCAATGTCTAATGGAGTCTCCAATATTCTGATTGATGACTTCGGAAAGAACATCACAGCCTGGAAAAAACAAGGTGGCATTGGGATTAAGTATGTGACGGCGAATGATGTCATCGGTCAGTTACATCAAATCTTAGGAGTCCAGTAATGTTATCATTTAAGGAATGGTTGGAAGAATCTGTAGGTGCTGAAGGTGAAAAATACCAAAATCAAATCTATCGTGTTTTATTTAATGCCAAAAGAGACATTCCTATTCCATCATTAAGTGTTCCCAGAAAAAAATCTAGTGCATATTCTTCTCAAGGATATGGTGATATTGAAGCAAAATATCAAAATACACCTTTCAATATTGAAGTGAAGAAATCTGCCATAGATCAGATGGGAGGATTCTCAATTAAATATAATCAAAAAACTGGGGAGTTCTCATTTCCAGAACATATAGAGGACGAGGATAAGTTCGTTCTACTGGAATTAGTGAAATCAAAAACAACTCAATTGAATGATTATATAGATAGAGCTAACGAATTATCAGACGACTCCACTTCAGTTAAAATTGCATCCCTTCCTTTCAAATCAACAATAGATGTGAGGGATCAGTTGAAACGTGAAGGATTATTGAAGAATATCAACACCGTGCAGAGATATCATACCAAGTTCATCGAAAAGTTATATAATAATAAAGATGTGTATTATATTCAAATAGGCGGTCGTGATACCAAGACCACTAAGGGATCTGGATTATTCTTTCTTGGAACAAATCCGTTGAATCTCCCTATACCAGAATTGGATGGGGAATTGAATATTGAGATGAGAATAAAATGGTCTGGAGTAAAGAAATCTGATCCATCAATATATCGTACAGCACAGCTGTTTGTGATTGGTAGATTCTCTTCTTTTCAAACATCATCGTTATACTCATTGGACAATCCCGATTCAATCAAAGCTATGTTTGCGAAATTAAACTCTTCTAATCAGCCAAATACTTCTTAGCAAGCAATATCCCGTGTTGGGCAAAAAGAGGTTTCCATTCGAAGAACTTAGGACCATGAGTCATTCGTTGGTATTTTGTGAACTCATATACGTGTATCATTTCATGAGCAAGAATGTTGATAAACAATTCCCGATCTCTGAATGCCGGACGAAGCTTCACTACCAGAGCATCCCTAGATCGAATCCACATACAAATGCCCAGAGCACCTTTCATAAATCCCATTTGGAATTCTATGTCAGTGGATCTGGGCAATATCCCATCGAAGATATTCTTATTCAATATCGAATAATTCAACCGAATCGAGCGTAGGGTGGGTTGATACACACTACATTCTATTGCAGAGTACTTCTAGCTTATTCTCATCGGACCAACTCTTACAGTAGTCATTGTCCTCATCACAAATAGACAAAACATCTTTCTCAGAAAGGATCTTATAGTCAATGATAAGTTCACCGATACTCTTCTGAGAGAACTCATTGGCTTCCTCCATCATGACGCTATCCATTGCCCATTCTGGATGATCCTCAGGTGTCTCAATCATATAACGATGGCGATAGGTTGAGATCGTCTCGACCATTACCCAGACTTTTTTTTTCACTTGTGGTTGTCATAATTTAATATTTTTTCTTTCCCAAACTGTACTTAGTCACCAGCATCCATTCATCCTTCTCAGAGAAGGGCAGGATTTTGATTTTGTTGTAACTGCAAAAGGTGGTCATCGTAGACGGATAGGAGTATATATCCTTTCCTGTCTCATCGGTTGCCATAAATCGGGAACCCACAATCGTACACAGTCCCCATTCCTGAAGCAGACGAGCAATAGAATTCCGACGTGCAATATCACTGTCGTCGATTGTATGAGGTCTGCCATCTAACCAGAACAGTTCCTTGAAGTGGACGATGTAATATTTTCCCTTCTTGTGAAGAACATGACATGACTGATAAAGTTTCTTATCTCTGTTTGAGGAGATTCCCACTCGGGTGAGAGTCTCCTTTATCTTGAGGAAGCTGTCGTTATCAGGCAGTTCAATTTCAATAAAGGTTGATACAATGTCGTCTGGGTTCATAATATTTCTCTGTTCCTAAGGTATTATTTAGTCGGAAGAGAAAGTTACTTTCTGATCCCTCCTCGGTCTAATGATTCTTTCATTAGATGAAGAGATTCTTTTGAGATCAAGGGCATCATCTCTTTGGCTTTCTTTGTGCTGATGTTATAATAATCTTTGATCACCACCGCATCAGGATCTACCTTTACTTTCAGCCAGGGGCTGTATCGATTCTTCTTCCTCACCGAATGTAACAGATACTTGTATTGTAATACTTTTGGAATGGCCGATCTCTGATTCATCTCATTCACCTGAAGAATTGTATCAGGATAGAAAGACATTGCTCGATTTACCACCCATGCAGGATAGTCAGACTCATTAAATGAATCAATGAGATCAGAGTCCTTGGTGAGGTTGATGGACTTCAGGATGTCTTTGAGTTCTGGCATATTATTTCCACACACAGTCTGACATAATCAGGATAAACATAGCCGACAGATTGATTTCGGCATCAGCAACAAATGCTGACTTGTACTGATAGTCAGCCAGATGAATAATACACTGAGGAATAGATCCGGGTTCCATCACATCTTCCATCGAATCAAACACCATCCGAATAATATCATCGGGTGAGTTGTCCAGGTTTTCATTGACCCACTTTCTCATTGCAGGAAAGTCTTTCTTCTTCAGAGACTCAACCAGTCCCTTCACAGAAAGATTCTGAATCGCCGACAGAAGACCAGCATCGATCTTTCCATTGACTGTTGCATACCGCTGGAACTCAGAAAGGGTCTTGCGGAAGTCAGGAAAGAACTTCATAATGACTTCCGCAACAACCTTCTGTTCAAACTCAATTCCCTCAGTCTTCAGAATATTATTGATGCGTTTCATTAACGCAGCGGCAAGTTTGCTTTTCTGAGAAGATGGGATACTGAATTCGAATGTGGTAAGACGGGACTCGCTCAGTGCAGGAATGATCTTCTTCTTGAAGTTGCAGGTCAGAATAAACCTACAACCCTTGGAGAACTCTTCCATAAAGTTGCGGAGTCCGGCCTGAGTCTCAGGAGTAAGATAGTCTGCTTCATCGATGATAACGATCTTCAGACCACCAGACATTGATACGGTCGATGCATAGGACTTAATTTTGGTCCTTAGTACATCGATACCTCGCTCCTCTGAACCGTTGATGATAATCATATCACAGTTCAGTTCATTACACAGAGCCTTGGCGATTGTAGTCTTCCCCATACCTGGCTTGCCACATAGTAGCATATTCGGAATGTCGTTGAGTTCAACGAACTTCTTGAATGTCTTTTTCAGATCATCAGGAAGAATACAATCATCAATTTTCTGAGGACGGTAGAGTTCCGTCCAGAGTGTGTTACTAATCATATTATAGATCCTCATCACTGTATACTGTTATAATACATCCGAGCTTAGGCAGATCATCACCAGAACAAGACCAAGAATGATCGCTAGAGAATCTACCCACAGACCCAGACCTAGACCCAGACCCAGACCAAGACCCAGACCTAGACCTAGACTCAGACTCAGACCCAGACCCAGACCCAGACCAAGACCCAGACCTAGACCAAGACCCAGACCCAGACCTAGACCTAGACCTAGACCTAGACCACACCCCTCGATTGTATCTGGAGTTCTTTGTCATATCTATTCAAAGGATGAGTCTGATTCGATAGCAATATAATACTTAACAGGATTACTCTTGGCTGTGAATAAGGCAACTCCCTTGGATGATAGAGTTACGGTGTAGTCATCTTCGATCACCTTGAGATTCGGGATCTTGAGATACACCTTGAATCCACCGGAAGACTTTCCTTCTACTTCAAAGGAACATGAGTGAGAAGTAGGATTGCTCTTGTCGAGCACAGTGAGTTCCAATTCACCATCCTGCTTTGTGATGAGAAGATCTTCCACGGAAAGAACCTGTGATGTCTTCTGAAGACTCTTGATGGTAGCGACAGGAAGTTCGAAGGTGGCTTCCGAGGAAGTGATTGTAATCCGTTTGGTAGGAGTCACAATACGAGAAGGATCGGTGAAGAAATACTTCAGGGTATTCTTACCATCCTTGGCTTCCATATACTTCTCTTTGAAAAGAAGATCCGGATCTTTCGCCAAGGATTCTACTCCCATTAGCTGACGAACATCATAGATTCCAAACGTCTGAGGAAAGGAATCAGTAACAATTGCTTCGGCCAGAATCGTCTTGTTCTCTGGCATAACTCGAATCTCATTACCTTCAGTGAAGACCATCGAGTTATTAATGGTTGAGAAGTTGTTCAGGACTACTTTTGTGAAAGGACTTAGCTTCATGATATCTCCATATTAATATTATACTACATCAGGCACTCAAAGTAAATCTACCGATCAATTCTTTTGGAGAATACTCCGGGAAAATTGGCTTCCATAAATTTCTTATTGATCTTACCGTATGAAAGTTTCTTGTTGAGAACATCCTTTAGCAACTTAACTTCTTCCTGATGTAATGCCTCAAAGAGCAAACTTAGTTTGGCTTTCTTCTTGTCGATTGACAGAGGAGAGGCATTGGAGAAGATGTAGAGTCGCCGACACTCTTTGTCTAAATTCGAATCTACAATTCCTTTCAAGCCTCGTGCTGCCTGAGATTCCTTGTATGTCACATCAGAGTAATCAGGAAAGATTACATCCGGATTGAACACAGCAGCAAGAAGAATCTGAAGTGAGGGTCGAAGCTTGCCTCGAAGAAACTCTGCTCGGGCATTCTGATCGGACAAGGTATTGGCTTCGTCCAGGATTTCTGCGGGGGATGACATATACATAATCTAAAATTCTCCATTCCAATTTAGTAACATATTCAGTCTGTTACGTTGCAGATATTTAGTGACCTTCTCCTGAGATCCGATAACAGGTTTCTCAAATGCCAAGAGAATCTGTCCCTTGATCTCCATCGGAATACAATCAAAGTTGATCAAACGATTGTTACGATCATACCTCTTATGGCAACTCGTGTCGCTTTTGTATTCATTGAAGGCTTCAAGAAACTTGCTAGTGATTCGATTCTGTCGTCTACCAGCGACAAAGGTGTCGTCCTCCGAAAGAATATTAGGAATACCATCACCCGAGTCTCCATATATAATCTTTTCTTCAAGGAAGCTTATGGGATCAGGTTCAATCATAAACATCTTCTGTACCGGAGAATACTGAGTCACATTACGGTACCGCTGAAGTTGAAGGAAGTCCTTATCACCAGAGATGATGAGAACCCTTTCTTTGGATACCGAGCTAATCACAGCAATGATATCATCGGCCTCGCAGTGAGGTACCACCATAAACTTGTAGGGAAGATTTTCCTGAATCTCATCCTTGAGTTTATTCAAGACCTTGTGAATCTGGTTCCAATCAATATCAGAATTTTCTCTGGCCTTCTTTCGATTGGCCTTGTAGTTCGGGAAGATATCCTTTCTCCAATACGAGTGAGCATCAGAGCAAAGAATAACATCACCATACTCTGCCGAGAATCGAGTCTTGAAGGATCTAATGGCAGTCAGGATCATATGGCGAAGCAAGTCCTCTTCGATTACAGAGGACTTCCTGACATTGAGGGACTGCATCATATTGGAGAGTACAATCTGATTGAGATCTATTAGTATCATATTATGTACTTTGATTGTGTGGATCAGGAACGAATCCGCTGCTCTAACCATTGAGCTAGAGGGCCAATGTCAATTAAGAATCCATGTACCGTGAATACATATGAGACTGCTTTGAATCCAGACTATCAAGCATCAGGAACTCCTGATAACCTACTGGATCAAAAGTCTTCTGTGTCATAATAGCGACTTCCTTTGGCACAAAGGAATTGTCCTCTGTCAGATACGGATGAGAGAACCCTTGACTCATTTTCTCCCAGCCATTCTCAATCAGGTACAGTGCAGTCTTATCGTGGTTTGTTGTAATTTTCATGGTTACTTACTCGCCCGTAGAATTACGGTGTCCGTGTTAATCCTTCCAGTTGGTGTGATGTCATTGGTAGTCAGATTGTCCATAACTTTCTTCAGAGGAACCTTTCCCATCGAAGGAATAAGAGGCACCAGACATTCTGGCTTTCGAACTTTCTTACCCACAGAGGCATCAGAAATATTTAGTAGAGTAGTGCCCTTGATGGACAACCCAGAATCAGACACATAATTGGTCAGGATACGATATTTGGTATTGTACACCCAGAGGGAAGTTGCTCCGACGATCTCTTTCGGATCAACCGAAGTCAACTTCAGTTCCTCGAAAGACTGCAAGTACTTGAGAGACTTGACCAGTTTGTCTGGTGTCTTCGCCTTGGTCTTTCGAGGACCGCTGGGTTTGCGAGAAGCCTTCTCAACTTTGGTAGAGAGTATACCAGAGAGAAAGGCCAGGAAGTCTCGCTTCTTCCGGTTGGTAAGATAAGAGTATGCCTCAGCCAGATCAGGATCGCTGGCCGAAAGCACTACCTCGTCATACAACTTTTGTACTCGTCGCTGAATCGTAGCCTGAATGTCAGACGTGAGAGTGGGATTGCGTTTGGCCCACTGGCTCATATCAAACTTAGAGACACAGTTGTTCTGAATACAAAGATCAATCTGCTCGTCAATCTGACTCACAAGATCGTTGGCATTTTGAATCGCCAGAAGATTCTTCTTGCGGGACTTCTTCTCTGCGGCAGAGTCAATCTGCAACTTAGCCAGGCATCCTGCGGCCAGCAACTCGGCCTCAAACTCTTCAAGTTTATTCCCGACCTGAGGAAGCTGACATCCTCTCAGCCAGATCCGAGCCAGAGTTCCTGCCTGGACAAATTGATTGTCAGGCAGAGACTCAATCAGCTTCAGATTTCCTGTCTTGATCGAAGAAGGACTCTCATAGTATTCCAGGAACCACTTCTTCTTCTCTTCTTTCGTGTGGGCCTGGGAGTAATAGTCCAGGAGATTAGCCAGACTAGTATCGGAAGGAGACGGCTCCTTACCATACATGGCTTCAGTCACATTAGCAATTCTACTCATATTATTATTATACCGTATCAGAGTTCAGAAGTCAAGAACTATTTTATGCGCTCCACGAATCATTGATGAAGTGGCTCTCGGAATGAAACCATGTGAATGTCGCTCGTGCGACTTCGGTTAGGATGCCACGGGTGAGGCGACGATCCAGGATGTTCTTCCAGTCGTCGATCTCCAACTCGGCATCTTCCATCTTCGGACAGTCGATCATATCTGTATATGGTTCGCAATCTTCGCCCTCGTAGAGCTTCATAATCAACCAGTCTTGCTTTCCCTTATCAACCATACAATCAGTATAGCTGATTCGAAGAACGAAGTCAACAAGAAAAAAAACAATTTTCTGGTTGTGTTCTTTGGCTGGATACGCTATACTGATTGTATGGTTGATATGGAAATGAGCAAATGACAATTAAAAAGAATGAGATTGCCTGCAAGCTTTGTGGTAATATAATCGAGTCCACTCACCGATACGATTTTAAGTGGTGTCTTTGTGGTGAGGTCTTTGTTGATGGTGGTCTGGAGTACCTTCGCCGTGGTGGGAAGAATCTCGATAATATTATGGAGCTAAGTGATTATGACAACGAATAGTATGAAGTGGTTTGATTACAGACAGAATAATTCTGGTGGGGACTGGTGTGGACCAGATCACGTTGTAGTTCAGGCAGTCAATGCTGCTATGGCCGATGCCACTGCTATGGAATTTGCTGATGTGTATTTTGATGGATGTAGTACAGGAGTAGATTGCCAGTGTTGTGGGGATCGGTGGAGTCGAGCTTGGGATGGAGAGGGTACCGACGAAGCAATGGTGTATGATGATGCTGCTGTTGCTGGGAGAGCTGTGATGTTGGTATACTTTGATGGTCGAACTGAGGGAGGAAAGTAATGCGTGGACAATATTTGTGTAAGTTCTATGTCTCTGACAAACGAGTTTACACCGAAGAAACTATATTCGCCCTAAATACATTTGCTGCTCGGAAGATTATCGAATCCCGATATACAGGAACAGCATTCCGTTGGGCCTCTATTCCGCAGTTAGCACAAAATTCTACCAGCAGGTTTTGATATGACGGTATTAACAGGTGAATTAAATTGATAATTGGATGGGTAATTGTAAGATCAAACCTAGGTGAAGACTTCACCGAGTTTCTTAACATTGACAGCGATAGCACAGAGAATGTTTTCTCGTGGTTAAGTGATGCAAAAAAGGCCACCATCTTCTTGGATCAGGATCAGGTTGATTATGAGTTTAAATTACTAACTACTCGATCCGATGGTAAGATAATTGATATCGTCCCTGTAGAGATTTATTATTGATGAGGATAGATATATTAAGAATATTATCTGATCCTGTGCTGAGACGGACGTTGATGGTGCGGTGTATTATAGCCACTCAGGCGAGAGAAGGAATAACTACCACACTAAAACAAGCTGAATCGGCATACGACAAAGTACAAAGGCTAGGACCAAAATCCTAGCCTTTGTTTTTGTAGTCCGTCGCATACCATCCTGATCCAGACAACCGAAAGGATGTTCTGGATATTTGTTTTACCAGCTTACACTCCTTACCACAATCAGGACGAAGAGTTAAATTCTCTTCGTCCATTTTCTGTAGCTGCTCGAAATCACAATCGCATTTTGAACAGTGATACTCATATATCGGCATAATATTATTTCTTCACTTTATTGTAAATGGAAACCCAGTCTTTGGTGATGGCTTTTTGGGCATCTAACAATGTCATCGAACCAGAACATACCTGACGATGTAAATATGATTCTACCACATCTTTCTCTCGTGCTCCTGGTTTTGGTAAATAAGGTTGAAACCAAAGATTATCAGGAGAGTTGGGATTACCTCCCAATTCAAGAGAAATCAAATGATCCCATTCTCCACTGGTGATATCCTTGATTTGCAACTTATCAGCCTCTTGTTGCTTTTGCTTTGCCATAATTGATGAGGGTGGTCGCACAGTAGCTGTCCATCCAGCAACACAGATAGTGGTCTTGATATTATTCTGATTGACATTATGATTGGTCGCTCCCTTTGGAGGAGTCTGAGCCATCATAGTCAGAGCAAATAGAAATAGTGCAATTATATTCTTCATAAGTTTACCAAATTTTCCCAGTCAATTGTAAAAATGATACATAGTGTTTCTGCGGATCTTCCGTGCCATAGTGATCTGCAATCAGATTGCACATTCTCGTAGAGCCTACAGGATTCAATGAATGTACGGTACATGAATTGGTTGGCCAGTTATCATTCTCCTGCATCCAAACAACAAAATCATAACCAGTTTTGTCTGAGGATTCCGCACCTGGTTGATAGTGTTCAGGAGCCAAGTCATGATCCAACCAGGCGTGTTCGATGATATTACTACTTATAATATGAACAGCCTCTTCATAATTCTTGGCGGTCGTCCAGTTCCCAATAAAGGGACAAGGTCGTATATCATCAAGCCATAGGTTCATCTTCATCCATCCTTGTAAATAATTCTTCCGAGTGTATTAAACATATTTTATGTTTCGTTCGGAACACTCTCTTATCACCCATATAGGTTTGAATCAACACATCACCATCATCATATTGTTGCTGTGTGATTGGCTTCTCACACCAATCACACCATTCACAACAGATCCACAGATCATCCACTGTAGGCAGCGGAAAGTCTTTTATTAGATCTACTTCACAGGACATATACCTCCAAGTTCACAACCCAATCCACCAAGTTCTTCTTCCGAGTACCCAATCATCACATCATTAAGTGGTTTGATCTTCCGTTTCAACTCATTATATTTAGCCTCATCAATCTGTTCATATGGAGCCTGAATGAATCCGTGATCGCTATGAAGCAGAAATGATACTGTCTTCAACGAGGTAGCATAATTGTTCTTCAGCCATTCTCGAATCTCAGGTAACTCTTCCTTCTTGTAATACACAGTCACGGATACTGCGTTGTCGGACCATAGAGTCTGCATCTTCTTTACTAGTTCCAATTGATCCGTTGCCTTCATATCCTTGGCAAGAACTGTTTCGGCAGAGTATTCACATGGGAAAGAAACAACCACAGTATCTCGACTCTCCGTACCATCAAAGTTCTTGGCATACTCTATGTGATATCCAAGCTGTCTACAGGTGGAGACTAATGCGTCTCCTGATGACATACGAACTCGTCTAATGAAGAACCTAGAGAATCCAGGATGAACACCTGGTGTGGATCCTGCCAACAAACTCAAACTTCCTGAAGGCTTTACTGTGGTCAGACGAATACTCTCGGGCCAACCATTTTGTTTGGACCATACCTTGTCGAACTTGCGTAGTGCTTTGTATGTGGGGTCGAGCCATTCGAGTTTATCCTGTGACTGACAGATACCAGTAACACCAATACCGATACGCATATTCTTATGGACGATCTCATTGGTCTCTTCGTGAATAAATGACAGAGCACAGATCGCCTTTTGAGTCTTGTATAGCAACGTTGCGGCTTGTAACAGTTCTTCCTGAGAAGAAATATTATTCAAGTAGAGTTCTGATAGATTACAGCATTCCTTATCCCCTAGAATAATTTCTGCACAGGGGTTGACTAACTCTCCAGTATCTTTCTTCTCTTCTCCTAATCGACCAAACTTCTGAGCCAGAGGAAGATTGAATAGACCATAGGGTTCACCATTACCTTTATAGCCTTCCCATACAGGGTCTGAGATCTGTTCATATGAATCAGCAGCAATAGTATTATTGGACATTGCACGCCAATTAGGAATGTTACCAAGATCCCAACGCTTTGCTCTTAAAAAGTGATAATCATCTGGATCACCGATACTAATTTCCGCACTGCGACGAACATTCCCAGCCACAACAACAGATCCAATAATATTAGCGATATCCAGAACATCAATCGACCGAAGCTTTTTATTCTCTCGTTTCTTAATAACATTGATGATCTTCTCAATACCTTCTATCAGAATAACCGGACCTGATGCCGTACCACCGAATCCTGCAATAGGTTCTCCTGCACCACGAACAAGAATGGTAGAGTATGTGAATGACTTACCAGTATCAAAGAATGAGGTAAGCACATTCCTGAGCAGAGCAACCCAACCTTCACGAGAATCAGGAACAATAAAGTCAGCATCATTGGTGGCCTTGTGAGTAACCACAACATCTTTCCTGACCTTCGGAAGTTCGTGAATGTCTTCCTTCTTGACAGAGAATCCCACTCCACCTCCCAACATAAGATTTTCAAAGAGAAAACAGAAGTCTTCTGGCTTTCTCATTGCAACTGCCCAGCAGTTTAATAATGAGTTGGCACCAAACCTATCGACGGTTGAGGTACCCAACTGCCAAAGCATTCGTCCTGCAAAGTTACACTTCAGATTAAAGATAAGATCGAATAGTTTCTGAGCTTCTTGTTTTGTATACGTGGCTCCGATCTTCTGCGCTCCATTAATACATCGAGCAATTGTCTGCCAATATTCTTCAGAATTGCCATCAGCAAGACGACGAGCATAGGTTCGTTTGAACACGATGTAACCCAAACCTGCGAATCCAAAAGGAGGGGTCTTGGTGATATACTCTGTTAGAAATTCCTTTGGTAGGATATCAGATACATAATTTTCTAGATAGTGATTCGATGTCATTATTAATCCTGAGATTTGATGTAGGGGAAAATTTGAGAAATTACTTTGGCGCATTCACGGGCAATCATCATATGTTCTTTCTGGGTCCCATTGCCAAGTCGGACTTCCAAGAAGTGGACGAATGATCTCAACGTCCCATTAATATATAGGCGACTGACCGTGTTGCCTTCGGGTAGAATGACTCGGGCAACTTCCTTGGCAATACCTGCGGAGATCGCCCAGTCATAGTTAGCCTTGACTGTATCGAGCATCTCAATCTGCATATTCTTGAATACCAATTGTAATGCGGTGTTGTCAGTTGTTACTGAGTTCTGACGATTCTTGGTGTCCTGCATTCGACATTCTCGAATACAAAATTCCAGATCCTTGGTCGGATCGGCATATCGCTGAGAGTATTCCTGGAAGGAGAACGAACGATGCCGTAGAATCTGACGAGCAATATCTCGGGCGGTGGTTACTTCAAGACAAATATTCACCATCTCAAACGGAGAGAAGTGTTTGTTCTCAAGAAGATACCCAATGAGTTTCTCGGAGGTATTTACATTATTTTGATTGGCTGGATTCGATACTCGGGCGCAATATGACACCAGATTAGTAAGAGTATGATCTACGTGAGAGTCGTCCCAACCATCCACCTGTTTGGAGTCGTCACATTTCAGGTGAGCGAATTCACTGCTAGGTTGACTGTATGACAACAGCTTCACATCTACAATTTCATCGTATGTTTTATAGCTCATCTAATCGGTTCCAATCCTAAAATCTCAACCAGCCAAACACATTCTTTAACCACAAATAGAAATAATGCTGGTATCAATACCAAAGATAATATCGCTATCAGTAACTTTTTCGGAGTGGATTTCGTATCATCGCTTATCATATTTTTTTCTTCGTATCCCATTAACTATTCCGATTAACTCCTGAAATTTCCCAAGCCCAATTCACAACTACCCAATCATCAATACAGGCTTCCTTGGTTATTTCTTTCTCAGTGTATCCTCGGAGTTTCATTCCCTCGGACCAGTATTCCCAATACATTTCCAAGATTTCATCATCATCCACGCATCGGGTTATTGGACTGAAGGTGATTTCATCTCCGATATCATTATAACGCCATAGTCTCATTGAGTTACTCCTATACTATTATACTACATTTAATCAAAAAAGTCAAGCCTTGCGCCAAAATGCGAATTTAGCCTGAGCCGTCAATCCACTGTGGATGTTATCCATCATAATAGAACACGCATCTTTACCAGACCCCACAATGTCATTGATGTCCTTTTCTTTCATATCATCAGGCCAGATAACAATACGGTGTCCCTTGGATAGTGACAGAGCCATAATCTTACATATGTCCTTGTTGCGTGGTTCATTATCAAAGACCATCACAGGATTCTTGAACATCGCCGACACTCTATTTAGATCCGAACCAGCCACGGCAATACAGTTAGGAAGAAAGATGGAATCGATTGGACCTTCGACCACATACACCGGACTATCCTTATTTACTCGATCCAATCCATAGATAAGCGGACCAGAGTATGAGTTCATTCGAATAGTAATGTAACGAATCTTATTGTCAATCAGTGCTCGACCCTGGAAGGCCATCAGATTGTGTTCCTCGTCATAGAATGGAATGACAATACGAGGATCATCCGGCTTCATATCCTTATGCTTCTCTGATCCCATATCTTCCACGAACCGTTTGAAGTCCGGAGCAAAGTAGAACAGATGAAGCTTGTCAACAGGAATCATTCGACCTTCCATATACTTCCTGGCCCAATGCTGAGAATCCAGATCCGAGATCTTGTCCAGCTTAATCTTAGGTCGAAGACCAAACACCGGAGCCTTGAACTGAGGAATCACAGGAACTTCCTTCTTCGTGGCCTCGCCCTTGGAATCCAGGAACTTCTCCTGCATATATTCCTTATGGAGTGTAGGATCTACCTTGGCCAGAAACTTGTAGAACGTGGTTCCGTACTGACAGTTGTGACAGCGGAAGAATAGTTCCTGAGATCGAGCATAGATGTATCCTCTGGCCTTGGATGCCTTCTTCTCAGAGTCCTTACAGAATGGACACCTGAAGTTCCATAGGTTGTCGGATTTCCTTTTAAAGAGGGGAAGAGCAGAAGACACGAAGCCAAGATACTTCACATCGATGTAAAGAGCCATACTACTATTATACCATATAGGCATCCAGAACACAAGTAAAATATTTTTTTGTTTATGCTTGACTTTTGGATCAGAACCCGCTATAATATTAAATGTAGTTACGTGATATACTATAGTAGATGTATGGACTGCTAGTCCACCTAAATACTGTTGTAAGTAAACACAAGTGAGGTATACATGCGAATTACACTAGGTCAACTAAAGCAAGCAGAATCAGCGTTGGGCACTCTGACGAATCAGGCACTACCGATTCAAACAGCATACAAGATCAGTAGACTGATTCGACAAGTCGTATCTGAGATCACAGACCTTGAAGAGCATCGAAAGAAGCTGGTAGAGAAATTCGGAATGACAGATCCTGACACAGGCATTACCACAGTCACGGAAGAGAACATTCCATTGTTCTCAGAAGCACTGAGGCCACTGCTCGAAACAGAAGTTACTCTGAACTTCGATAAGCTGGGTCCGAAGGATCTACCGGAGTCATTCAACATCTCTTCTTCGGACATTCTTCAGTTGGAGCCATTCATTGACTTTGTATAAATAAGATATATGAGACCACAAAACAGAGAAGAATTTCGGGAATATTGTCTAGGACGACTTGGTCATCCTGTCATCGATATCAACGTAGACACCACTCAGATCGATGATCGTATCGATGATGCGCTGGATCGTTTCTATGACTACCACTTTGATGGTATCGAGGAAACATCCTATGTCTATAAGATTCAGGACATCGATGTCACCAATGGATTCATTCCACTAGATCCGAAAATCTTCTCTGTGGTCTCTGTATATCCTTTCACCGCATCATCTTTTCTTTCTGGGTCAGATCTGTTCTCGGCTCAGTATCAGTTCTTCCTCAATGACTTCTATGTTACTCCTGGCGTGGCCACAGGTAACATTCAGTACTTTGATATGCTTCGATCCTATACGGATACCATTCAGAAAGAAATGGCTCCGGTAAAGTCATTCCATTTCAATCGCAAGACATCAAAGATATTCTTCTCTCAGACACTGTCCACCATCAAGGCAATGGCTCCAGCGGTATTGTTCAAAGTTTATACTCGTATAGATCCTATAGTATATTCTGCTGTATGGGACGATTATATGTTAAAGGCTCTGGCTACTGCATACATCAAAAGGCAGTGGGGAGGTAATCTAAGTAAGTTTGGGAATGTTAATCTTCCCGGGGGAATTACATTGAATGGGGCTGAGATATATGCTCAGGCCAATGAAGAGTGTAATATTCTGGAAGACAAATTGATAAATGACTACCAGCTTCCAGTGGATTTTCAGATAGGCTAAAATATGCCAACTAGATCATACTTTCAATCAGGTAGTGGTATTGGTTCTCCAGCCGAACAAAATTTAGTCCAACAACTAGTTAATGAAGCCATTGAAAGTTTTGGAATAGATCTTGTGTTTATTCCTCGTAATCTAGTTAAGTTGGATAATTTATTTCACGAGGACACTCTTAGTTCCTTTACCAAAAATTTCACTATTGAGATGCATGTTGAAAATTATGATGCATACCAAGGTATAGGTCCGCAGATCACAAATTTCGGCTTCCAACTAAATTACCAACTTCGGCTGATTGTCTCAAGGGAGAATTTTGCCAAGTATATTGGAGCCAATCTACCAATCGAAGGAGATCTAATCTATAATCCTGTGACCAAGGGTATGTTTGAGATCAAGTTCATCGAGGATAAGAACCCACTATTTCCACTGGGGTCTCGCCAGTACTTTGTGTTATCCTGTGAAGTCTTCAAGTACTCTGATGAAGATATTAATACAGGAACAAATGCCGATACGGTTCAGAGCAAGTTTGCCAACAATGGTGCTCTGGGAGCATCGGGTATTCTTGATCCGTTTGCCAAGAATCAATACATTGAGGATGTAGCAGAAGGTATCATAAACAACGTGGAGGCTAATCCTTTCGGATAAAGACATGCTCACATTCAAACAGTACCTCAATGAAGTTCTTAATAAACCTTATGAGTGGAAATTAGTCAGCAAGCCATCCATGCGGAACATCGAATATAGATTCACCACCGATTCTGGAATCGAATATATCGTAGGACTAGTTCGTGTTGGTGAGAAGCCAACATTAACATCCACAGATTGGGATCTATATTTCAGTATAAGTGAAAACAGTATGAAAGAATTAGGTAAAGATGATGATGATACGTTCAAAATTAGTGGCACTGGTGATCAATTCAGAGTATTTGCTACGGTTCAGGATATTGTTAAAGATTTCATTATCAAGCACACTCCGGATCTAATTGCGTTCTCTGCGGCTGAACCCAGCAGACGTAGATTATATTCAACTTTTACAGCAAATTTTGAAAAGTCTCAACCAGAATTATTCAATCCAGAATTACCCAATACTTATATTGCCTGGTCTATCGGTGATGGTAAAGACATGGGTAAAGACAATTTTATTATGAACCGAGACTTCGCAAAGAAAGTCTTGAATGGCCCAGATGATTCTTATTTTTATAGTATAATTCCTTCAGACTACCGAGATGAATTAAGATACCGAGATGAATTAAGATAATGTCACTAACAAATACTCCATACTACTTCTCGACCATTCGCAATCTTACTGCGGCTTTTGGATCCCTGTTTGATAATATTCACGTAATGAGATACAACACTGATGGATCTCTGGCCAAGAATATTCTTTGTCCTCTGGCATACTCTCCTGCTGATAAGACCATCATTATGCTTCAGCAGAGAAATCCCTCGATTCAAAATGATAATGTTGACATCAAGATATCTCTGCCCAGAATCGGTTATGAACTCACTGGCATGGCTTATGATTCTACTCGTAAGACTCAGACCCTGACTCAGAACATCTATGTACCCGGACCTGATGTCAACTTCAATTCTGCCACAGCAGTAAACATCACCACCGAGACTATTAATATTACTTCTCACGGATTTGGTAATGGTAAGGCAGTGGTGTATCATAGTAATGGTGGAACCGCAATCGGCAATCTTACCAATGGTGTTACATACTATGCGATCAAAGTAGATGCAGATAATATCAAACTGGCCACTACCTATACCAATGCCATAGCCGGATCAGTCATCAATCTTTCTTCGTTGGGCACAGGAACTCAATACTTCTCGACTCAGTATACGACTCAGTTCAATCCGGTACCTTATACCTATGACTATACTGTATCGATCTTGGTCAAGTATATTGATGATGGTCTTCAGATCATCGAACAAATTCTACCCTAC
>Ga0209084_1001798_pt1 | contig 17465 bp, 13 predicted proteins | sample C_130820_MF_Meta_FD_187309 | JGI IMG/M metagenome (GOLD analysis project Ga0209084, IMG submission 187309) | Freshwater microbial communities from Lake Croche, Canada to study carbon cycling - C_130820_MF_MetaG (SPAdes) (version 2) | ecosystem: Environmental > Aquatic > Freshwater > Lake... | reverse complement strand
CTTGGACACCAGCAAATAGATAGAGGGGACGACAAAGAGCGTGAAGAGAGTTCCAATGATCATTCCCGAGACAAGGACGATACCGATGCTGTTGCGCGCACCGGCGCCAGGTCCGCTGGCAAGAATCAGGGGCGTGTGACCAACCACGGTGGCCACCGTCGTCATGAGGACCGGGCGTAACCGAGTTCCAGCGGCTGTCAGAATCGCGCGCCACTTGTCGAGGCCCCCCTCCTGGAGATTGTTCGCGAACTCGACGATCAGAATGCCGTTCTTAGCCACTAGGCCGACAAGGGTAATCAACCCCACTTGACTGTAGATATTGATGGTGGTGGTGCCCAAGAAGGTGAAGAGAAGGGCTCCGGAGAGGGCGAGTGGGACCGATCCGAAGAGGATAATAAAGGGGTCGCGAAAGCTCTCGAACTGAGCCGCAAGCACCAGGAAGATCAGGACGAAAGAGAGTACCATCGTCATGACAAGGCTGTTGCCTTCCTGACGGAGTTGGCGGGACTCGCCTGCGTAGTCGATCACGAAGCCGCGCGGCAGGATCTGATCGGCACGCTTCTCCAACACCTTGAGCGCCTGGTCGATGGTGATGCCGGGAGGAAGGATGGCGGAAATCTTAGCCGAGTTGAGTTGCTGAAATCGGTTGATCTGTCGCGGTACCGTGCTGCGCTTCAGTTCAGCGAAGGTGGCAAGCTGGATGAGCTGGCCGCCGGGTCCGCTGACATAGATCTTGCCCAAGGAGTCAGGGTCCAGGCGGTCTTCGCGCTTGAGTTCCGGGATCACCTTGTAGCTGCGCCCCTGGATGCTGAAGCGGTTTACATAGTTTCCTCCCAGCATCGTGGAGAGATCGGAACCGACCTGCTGGAGATCCAGACCTAGCGCAGAGACCTTGTTGCGGTCGAAGGCGATTTCGACCTGAGGCTGGTCGTACTTTAGGTCGCTGTCGGCAAAGATAAAGATGCCGCTGCCGAAGGCCGTCCTGACAAGGTCGTTAGCCGCATCCAGAAGCTGGCGGGGTTCCAGGGTGGAGGAAATGACGAACTCGACGGGAAAATTGCTACCTCCCGGAAGCGCCGGCGGGGTCGTGGCAATAATCCGAAGCCCGGGGATGCCGGCAGTTTTCTTGCCCAAGGAGGCTGCGATTTCTTCGCAACTTCGCTTCCTTTCGCTCCAGGGCTTTGTCCTAATACCACCGAATCCTCCCGTGGGATTCATGATCTGGAAGGTGTGACCGGTCTCGGGCAATTTTAGGAACGTGTCTCGGACAAGCGAAGAGTAGAGGAGTGTCTGGTCGATCGTGGAGAAGGGGGATGCCTGGAAGATGGTGAAGACGATCCCCTGATCTTCCTTCGGGGAGAGTTCCTTCGGGGAGAGGAGGTAGAGGAGTGGCAGGATGAGGACCCAGAAGCCGGCGACGGTCAGTACCGCCCCGCGGTGGCGGAGCATCGAGGCGAGCAGGGTGACATAGCCGTGCTGGAGCGAGGTGAAGCGTCGGTTCACCCATCCGGCGTAGCCACGCGTGTCATCCCCTCGCCGTAGAAGTCGCGAGGCCATCATCGGTGAGAGGGTAAGGGCTACAATGCCGGAGATGATGACCGCTCCCGCCAGCGTGAAGGCAAACTCACGGAACAGTGCTCCGGTCAGGCCTCCCTGGATACCGATCGGAGTGTAGACTGCCGCTAGGGTGATCGTCATGGCGATGATCGGCCCGAAGAGTTCCCGTCCGCTCTGGAGAGCCGCATTGAGAGGAGAGAGGCCCTCGTGCAAGTGGCGTTCCACATTCTCGACCACAACAATGGCATCATCGACGACAAGTCCCACCGCCAGCACGACCGCCAGGAGAGTCAGTAGATTGATAGTGAATCCGAAGATGGCCATGATAAACGCCGCTCCGATCAGCGAGATCGGGATCGCCACAAGCGGGATGAGTACGGATCGGATAGAGCCCAAAAAAAGGAAAATAACCACGACAACGATCAGGAGGGTCTCGGAGAGTGTCTTGAAGACTTCGTGGATCGCCTCGCGGATGAAATCGGTCGAGTCGTAAGGAACATCAAGCGTCATTCCGGGAGGAAGTAGTTTGCGGAGTTCGGGAAGGTGATCCCGCACGCTCTTGCAGACATCGAGCGTATTCGCTGTTGGCAGGCACCAGATACCGATGAACTTCGCGTTTTGCCCGTCGAAGCGGACGTCCGAATCATAATCCTCAGCCCCCATCTCGACATCGGCTATATCCTGAAGGCGCACGAGAACGCCGTTCTTTGCCTTGACGACAAGCTGACGGAATTCCTCCGGCGAAGTCAGGTTGGTGTTAGCGATCAGGTTAATGGACGTCATAGTCCCCTTGGTTTTTCCGATGGCGGCGAGATAGTTGTTCGCTTGGAGCGCCTTGCGGACATCAGTAGCGGAGATGCCGAGGGCGGCAAGACGGTCAGCCTTGAGCCAGATGCGCATTGCGATAACACGGGCACCCAGGATATCGGCGCGCTGCACCCCCGTGATGGCCGTGAGCTTGGGCTGGATGACGCGCGTCAGGAAATCAGTCACCTGATTCGGCTGAAGATCATTCGCCGCAAACCCGATGTACATGGCTGCACGGAGCTCGTCCGCATTCTGTAACTCGATAATCGGCGTCTCCGACTCCGGCGGGAGATCATTGCGTACCTGAGCGAGCTTCGCCTGGATCTGTGTCAGGGCGGCATTCGGATCGTAATTCAGCTTCAGGTGAACCGTGATCGTGCTCATCCCCTGTGAGCTGGCACTCTCGATGTAGTCGATCCCTTCCGCGGCTGCGATGACACGCTCCAGCGGGGTGGTGATGTAGCCGCGCACCAGGTCCGCGTTGGCCCCGATATAGTTGGTCGTAACCTTGATGACGGCGATATCGCTGCGGGGGTACTGCCGGACATTCAAGACATGGATCGACTGGAAGCCGGCCAACAGAATGACTAGATTGACCACAAGCGCCAGGACTGGGCGCTTGATGAAGAGATCTGTGATTTTCATCGGGAACGGCTTGGGGCTTCCGGGCCTAGCTGTCCGAGGGTTTGGGGGCCGGGTTGTTCCCCGGTTGGACGCTATTCTCGATCTTAACGGCGCCTGCTTGGTGCAGCTTGAAGATACCCGAAGTGGCTATCTCGTCGTTCTCCTTGAGACCCTTGAGCACCTCCACCTGATCGCCGAGCGTCTTTCCCAGCATAACGGCCTGCTCCCTCACGCCAAGGTACTCCTTGCCCTGAGGATCCTTCATGGTCCCGATCACATAGACGGAATCACCATAGGGAGCGTATTGAATACAGGTTGCCGGAATCATGATGGCACTTTCCTTGTTCGGAAGAAGCACTTGGATTCCCGAGAACATGCCTGAGCGAAGCAGATGTTCAGGATTCGGAATGGTTGCTTGAATCTGGATATTGCGGGTGGAGGTATCGACCATGGAATTGATCGCGCTGACAACACCCTTGAAGACTTTGTCCGGAAGTCCGTCGGCCTGCAGGCGGATTTGCTGTCCGACATGCAACTTCGAGAGGTGTTGCTGGGGAAGGGCGAAGTTCACATAGATAGGGTCAAGGGACTCGAGTTGCACGATGGGATCACCGCTTTTCAGGTACTGCCCGGCATTGATCTGACGGATTCCAATAAAGCCGTCGAAAGGGGCCCGGATGGTCTTCCTGTCGATTATTGCCTGTGTCTCGTCAACAGAGGCACGGGCCGCGTCATACTGGCTTATGGTCTCATCGTAGGCGTATTGGGCTATGACGCGCTTTGCGATCAGGTCCTTGGACCGTTCCAAATTCTGCCGAGCCAGATCGAGTTTAGCGGTTGCTGTGCGGAGTTGGGCCTCTTCTTGCCGGGTATCGAGCTGTACCAGCAACTGACCGTTGGTCGCATGGGAACCCGACTCGAACTGGATGGATGTTACGATCCCCGGCAGATCGGCGCTGAGCATCACTCCTTGAAGGGACGCGAGAGAGCCAACGGTTTCGAGAACAGGGGAGACAGTTTCCTCTTTCACCTTCAATGAGGTGATGGCATCGGGCGGCATCTTGAAGGCTTTTCCCATCGCTATGGCCTTTGTGATCTGCATGGCCTTCCACCCCGCGATGCCGACTATGAAAAGGATCATTCCCAGAATTGCCAAAAAAACGATCAGCTTAGGCCGCTTTGGCGAAGTCGACTCTTCGTGCATAGAAAGGGTGCCGGGCACGATTGCCGGGATTGGCAAATCGGTATTATTGGGGAGAGAGGGAGAATCGTCGCTCATGGGATAAAAAGGAGAGGCAGTAAGGAGATGAATACTTAATGCCATTAACAAAAAAAGACCATCCTTCTTTTACTGTACATCAAGAGATGATGCCTTGATCTGACAAGTATCGATAAATGACTGGGTGTCTTATTGTTCCAGCCCCTCTCCTCAAGACCTCTCCTCAAGGCCTTTTCTAAAGACCTATTCTCAACACCTTTCTATGTGACTTCCTGGCGGAACCTTTTCAAACGAGAATGGGAATCTTCCTTCTATAATGGGATACACCGCCACTGTCATCTCCTGAAAATCTCTCTATTCTGCAGACAAAGTCGCCTTGTTTCTTTAGGTCATGCCCTAGCTGTAACTGGAGGCAGAAAATTCGTTGGCATAAATATGGTAATATGTTAAAACATAAATATGCGAACTACGCTAGACCTTCCTGATGAGTTGGTTACGGAAATCAAGATTCTAGCTGCACAAGAGAGATCCAGCCTCAAGGAGCTCATTGGAGACTTGTTAAGGAATGGACTGAGGACAAGAACTGTGACCACAAGACAGAATCCCTTGCCTCCAATCTATCGATCAAGAGTATCAATCGGGCGCAACTGGATTTCCGAAATCAGAAGGGATATACGCTGATGATCATCGCTGACGCTTCGCTGGTGAGTTTCCTCTTTCTGGAGGGAGAGGTATCGGGAACAGTCAGGGAACTCTATCGACGGGATCCTGACTGGATTACCCCTCCGATTCTCAATCACGAATTGCTGAATATTTTGGCTAAGATCGGGAGGGCGGATAACGCGCCAGCGGCAATGGAAGAACTCTGGAAAGAAATCAGGACGCGTCTGGGAAGCCGTCAGCAAATTCCTGATCCACTGCGTGCACTTAGGATGGCTATTGACTTCGGAGTCTCCGGATCAGAGGCCCAATACCTAGCACTCTCCCAGCAGCTAGGCGCTCCCATGGTGAGCTGTGATCAGCAGTTGGTTGAGCATCTGCCGAAACTGGTCGTCTCCCCGGAAGCGTATCTTCTGAGGTTGGAATGAGTATCTCAGAGTGCTGTCAAGTGCGTTTACCCAGCACCCGACGGCCGCAATGGTTATAGAGTTATAGCGTGCTAATGCGCTGGTGATTTGACGCTACTTGCCTCTGCTTTTGATCGCTTTTCCTGCCTTCGGCGCAATTGATTTTTTCTTACGCGTGGCACGCGCGGCCTTGTGAACGCCGGGATCTTGAATAACACCACTGTCCCCAGGCCCAGACCACATCCTAAATCCACCTTCAAAGGCATTGGCATTATTACCGGCGATGCAGGCGGGCGGGAGTTCTTTCAGGAGCTTTGCGTTGCCACCACCCAGAACCACATAGTCAGGTAGGATAGCCGCCATCAGCAGTTCGACAGTCTGGAAGACATGTTTCTTCCACTTCCCCTTTCCGTATTCCTCCAGTCCATGGTTGCCAACATAATCTTCGAAAGTCTTCTTCTTGAAGGGAAGGTGACCCAGTTCCATCGGGAGTACGGCGCTATCATTTACCACGGCGCTGCCCAACCCAGTTCCCAGACCGAGAAAAAGCATTGTCCCCCCCTTATAGCTGCCGAGGGCCTGCATGGCGGCATCATTGATCATCTTGACCGGGCGCCCAAAGGCCTTCTCGTAATTAAAGTCGACCCAGCCTCCGCCTAAATTGAAGGGCTCGGCAACCGGTTGGTTATCGTGGACAGGGGCAGGGAAGCCAATCGACACCACGTCGAAGTTCCATCCCTTCGCGAGCATCATGACGTCTTTAACCATCTGAAGCGGCGTGAAGCCAGATCCCGATGGCATCTTGCGCGACTCTTTCTCGCCGCTAAGAAGAATTTTTACGTTGGTGCCGCCAATATCGATGGTGAGAACATTCATGGGAGTGAGGAGATTTTTTTAAATAAAGCTGAGTCTGTGAGAATTAGATCCGATAAATTGAATCCAAGATTTGGGTCCAAAGTTCTAATTCCTAGAGCCTAGGTGTCTCTTTTCCCCACAGTCCGGTCAAGGGATCAGTTGTTAAAGAACTCTAGGATCTGCCCGAGGGCACGGTCCCGGATTGGGTCACGTTCTGTCAGGATCTCGTGTTTGGAATCCGAAAAAGTCATCAGCCGGGCCCGTGGGATTTGTGTGCTGGCCATCACCTGATCCGGATTCATCACGAGTTGATCCCTGCCGGCCTGTAGAATAAGGATTCTACTGTCGATTTTGGAAAGATGTTTTCTGATGATCGGTGTGCGGTTCATCGCTTGATTGACCCAGTCGTTGGAAGGACCTCCCAGAACGGCCTCGGGATGAGTCTGCCAGACATGTTGGATGGCCTCCCAACGCTTCTTACTGAAGGTGATTTTGTTTCCCTCAAAAGGTTCCTTGGGATCGTGATCATGCATCCCGATTGAGTAGTGGTCTCCCAGCCCCATGATGCAGGAAAGTTTCACGACCAGATGAGCCAGTAATTCGGGATAGGGGGCGGTGTTGATCCTGAGCATCGGGGCGCTCAGGGCCACGGCCTGAAACGGCGATGAATAGCGTTCCAGATAATCAAGGGCTACCCCTCCTCCCATGGAGTGGGCAAGCAGGTAGAGTTTCTCATGGTTCCTTGGCATGATCACCTGCTGGACAAGGGCATTGAGGTCCGCCGCGTAGAGATCGAAGTTGTCGATCTGACCAATCTGGGAGTTGCCACGGACCAAGTGAGGAGAGAGTCCCTGCCCCCGATGGTCATAGGAAATCACGCTGTAACCGTGATGGTAGAGGTCGTAAAAGAGTTCCCCATACTTCAACCAGGACTCCGTGCTACCGTTCAGAACAACGATGATCCCTTTTGCATCAGGATGAAGGAAGCGGATGCCTTGGAGTTTTGTAACTCCGTCCTCACTGAAGAATGTGAATCTCTCTCCTGAACTCAGGAAGGGAAGAACAGTCTTTGCGTAGTTTAGAGCATAATTCTGCTCCGGGATTGCTGATGCATGGTCTGAACCGACAACGCAAACGGCTAAAATCAAAAGAAACCTCCATCGCATGCTTGGATCATAAGCGTAAGTCAGGGGCCTCGTCGTTGACAATTTCACCCCCCGTCCTAGGCTCTTTATTGATTAGCCGATGGATTCATTAATCACCGAACCGCGCGTCGAGGCGGAGTTCCTTCCTTCCTCTCCTGGATATTGGCCCGATGTGCCGCCGGAGCAGTGGAACGACTGGAAATGGCAGCTCAAGAACAGGGTCACATCGCTGGAGGGATTGGAGAAGCATCTCAAATTGACTCCCGAGGAACGTGCTGGAGTCATCCTCTCCGGCAACAAGCTCGCCCTTGCGATCACCCCCCATTATTTCAATCTGATAGAAGCTGAGAATCCAGGGTGTCCCATCCGCCGACAGGTCATTCCCCATGTCGGGGAGGGAACAGTCTCGCCTTCGGAGATGGCTGATCCCTGCGGCGAGGACAGCCACATGCCCGTGCCCGGATTGGTCCACCGTTATCCCGATCGTGTACTCCTTCTCATTACCGACCGTTGCGCAGCCTACTGCCGCTACTGCACGCGATCGCGCGTTGTTAGCGGGGCGGGCGAGCAGGAACTCCACACGGACTTTGACGAGGCGATCACCTATTTGCAGGCACACACTGAGATCCGCGATGTGCTGCTCTCGGGTGGGGATCCGCTGCTCTTTTCGGATGACAAGCTGGATGCACTCCTGACAAGACTGCGAGCGATCCCTCATCTCGAATTTCTGCGCATCGGTACCCGGGTGCCAATCTTCCTGCCTCAGCGCATCACCCCAGAACTCTGCCGGATACTTCAGAAGCATCATCCTCTCTGGATGAGTATCCATACGAATCATCCCCGCGAGCTCACCACCGAGGTGAGGGATGCCCTCGCGATGCTTGCCAACCACGGAGTACCCCTGGGCAACCAGAGCGTCTTGCTGGCTAGAGTGAATGATTCGCTCCCGGTGATGAAGTCACTGATTCACAAACTACTCCGCTGCCGAGTCCGCCCCTACTATCTCTATCAGTGCGATCTGATTCAGGGATCCTCCCATCTCAGGGCTCCGGTCCACAAGGGCATCGAGATCATCGAGGGGTTGCGCGGGCATACCACCGGATATGCGGTTCCGCAGTTCGTTATCGATGCCCCGGGTGGTGGAGGCAAAGTGCCGATCAATCCCGGCTATGTCTTCTTCCATGACAAGGAGAAGGTTGTCTTTCGGAACTTCGAGGGGAAGGTATTCGAATACCCCGAGGTCCAGGAGTCGGAGCAGGAGCAGGAAGAAGGTGTCATTCGGGCCGCTCGTCACGAGGAAGCCTTCATTTCCTGATTTTTTATGGGGGGAATCATCGTTCGTCCACGGGCACGCATCCTGCACGGGCATGACTGGGTCTATGGTACCGAGGTGCTGAAGACCTTCGGAAGTCCCGAGGACGGCGATGTTGTCTCAGTAAAGGATGGCCGTGATCGGATGCTCGGCAGTGCCGTCTACAACTCCAAGTCGCAGATCGTCGCCCGCCGATTCTCCCGCCGAAGACAGGATTTGGATGCAGAGTTCTTTCAGCGTCGTATCCAGCGAGCGCAGGAATACCGTGATAATCTTGGTATCGATCCTCTCGTGCGGCGCGTTCTCTGGAGCGAGAGTGATGGATTGCCCGGAGTGATCGTCGACCGCTTCGGTCCGGTGGCGACCTTGCAGACCCTCACGATGGCCATGGATCTACGCCGCGACCTGATTGCATCTGCGGTCAAGCAAGCGCTTGGCGTTGAGAGCGTGGTGGAGCGCAACGATTCCTCATCGCGCAAGCTGGAGGGACTCGAGGTCAGGACAGGGATGCTTCTGGGACCTGAGCCTAGCCCCTTCGAGATCACAGTCGCGGGAATGAAATTCCAACTTGACCCTATCAATGGGCAGAAGACCGGCTTCTATCTCGACCAGAGCACCAGCTATCGACAGGTGGCTGCTTGGGCGAAGGGTCGCAGGGTGCTCGACTGCTTCTCGAATCAGGGTGCTTTTGCTATCGCCTGCGCCCAGGCGGGGGCCACAGAAGTCACCGCCGTGGAATCCGGAAAAGAAAATCTGCCCCGGATCGAGGCGAACGCACAACTCAATGAGGTTGCCGTTAAGGTCGTCGGCGCGGATGTTTTTGAGTTTCTCTCCACAGCTGCCAGACGCGAGGAAGAGTACGATCTGATCATCCTCGATCCACCTCCCTTCACCCGCACGCGCAAGGGAATCGCCGATGCCTTGCGCGGATACCGTGAGCTTCATCTGAAGGCAGCGCAGTTGCTTTCCAAGGATGGCCTGCTTGCCACCTTCTCCTGCTCGCATCATGTCTCTGCCGAAGAGTTCGGCAGTAGCGTGTCCGAGGCTTTCGGCGATGCTCGCAGGATGGCACGTCAGTTACAGACCTTTGGGCAGAGTCCCGACCATCCGATCCTTGTCGGCTTCTCTGAGAGCGAATATCTCAAGGGCTTCCTCTACGGGATGACGGCGTCGTTCTGACGAAACGGAGAGTTTCCCGCAGAGGCGCAGAGGCGCGGAGATAATGATATTTCCAATCCTCCTTGTCTTGTGAAGTAGGAGGGATAGTTGTGAGTAAGAACGACAAGTCTCCATGAAATTCACAACTGACAACCTGCCCCCTCAGTTTGATGCGGTACTCGATCATGATGAGCAGGTGCTTTGGGTGGGGAATCCCACTGTGATACCATTCCTCATGTCTGGCTTACCCTTTCTACTGCTTGGGCTAATCTGGGGTGCGATCGACTACTTCGGTTTTATTAAGCACATCGGAACTGCTAAGGAACCTGCATTGGGTTTCATGGTTCCATTCTTTGCTCTCCATCTCCTGCCTCTCTGGCTTGGGGTGGGCAACATGCTCCGGCTCTGTCTTGTGTTCGGGAACACTTGCTACGCGTTTACCAATAAGCGCATTTTACTCAGGACGGGGTTCTGGGGGATTGATTTCAAGAGCATCGACTTTGACCGTCTTCAAGAGATCGAAGTGACCGTCAATCCCATCGAGAACATGCTCGGTGTGGGAAGTCTCAAGATGTTCAGCGGAGGGATGACTTCCAAGGGAGCCCCCACCTTCAACTATTTCATCGGCATCGAGAATCCCTACGAGGTCTACAAGCAACTCAAGACCGTTTCGCTCGACGTGAAGACCGACTGGAACTATCCCAACGCCCTGAGGCCTCCCGAAAACAGGGGCTACCACACCGGATACAATCCGGGTCGTGCTGACAACCCTCCGGCCGAGTGAAAGGTTTTCCTGCCGCCTTGTTGCTGCTGGGGGCTGCCATCTTGTCGCCTCTTTGCGGCGCCGATGAGGCCATGATGGTCGTGGCGACGCGCTATCTTCAGGCGGAGGGAGTAAGCCATGCCCAACTCTATCTCTACAAGGAGGACGGGACTTTCCTGCGTCAGTTGACGAAGTTTGAGAAGGGGCAGGATCACGATCCGCTCTTCTCGCCGGATGGAAAGGAGATCGTCTTTGTCCGGACATCGGGTTCCGAGGCGGTGAATAACGTCGCGGAGGCTTCTTTCACGAGGTCCTCATCGCCCGAATACTGGAGGGTTTCGACCACGGGGGAGGGGTTGAGAAGACTGGATCAAGTTCCCGGCTGGTATCGGGTGGCTGGGAATGCCGAATATTTCACCCCGTGGTTTTCGGAAAACCAGCCGGTCAATGCATCACCCTCCGGTCATCCAGATAAGGGATGGGAGAGGAAATTCAGCGAACCGCCGACCCGGGCGGAGATCGATTCCCTGCCGGTGACGCGGGAGACATCACCCGACGGGAAATACGAGCTGATTCTCAAGCTCGGACCCGAGGATCTTGGATTCAATGGACCGGGAAACGGAAAATTCTATGAACTCAGGAACTTGAGGTCGGGGAAAAGTTGGCGACTCGGAGAACTCCCCGGTTTTTTTGGGCTGACCGACCTGCTGCACGAATCATCCCATCCTCAGACCTTCTTCCTCCAGCATGGTGCTCTGAACGTGGTTTTCTTCGACATCCATATGGGAAGCACGGACGGAGATTGGTGCATCGCACTAGATCTCTCTCTCCCAATCCTTCACTTCCTCCCGGGCGACGGGGTGGCATTGCGTCCACAGGGATCGGATGGCGAAACGGGAGGCAATGCCATTCCGATACTCCTCCCGGGAGAGGCTTGCTTCCTTGCCTTGGGTGAGAAGAGGTATCAGTCGGTCCCGGGCTGTGCCAAGACGGCCAACATCTCCTATCTCTCGCGCTTTGATGCTTCGCTGAAGGCAACTTCTTATGCAGCGCCGGGAACGGCGCCTCAATTCTACGGGGCGAGTCTCTACCGTCCCGGCAAGTCACCGGCGGTCATAAAGATCGGTCAGAATATCGGAAGGGATTAAGATGTAAGTTTTCCCGCCTTTTCGGTTCCCAGATTCAAAAAATCTCCGCGTCTCTGCGCCTCTGCGGGATAAACCCCTTATGCCTTCCTAGGAAGCGATCGCGGCCATGACGGCCTCGACATCGGAGAAGTCGTTGAAGAGGAAATCGGGGCTGTGTGAGGCGAGTTCCTCCCGGGAGTAGTGACCCGTGGCCACGGCGACCGTGACCGCGCCGAAGGCCTTCCCGCACTCGATGTCGCGAGGGGTATCCCCGATCACGTAGATCCTGTCGGGTGTGAATTCCTCTCCATGATCCTCAAGGGCACGGGCCATCGCCACGGGGCCGAGTTCATTGCGGACATGGTGGTCATCGGCATAAGCGCCGAATCCGAAATAGTGCCAGACTCCGTAATGGGAGAGCTTTACCTCGGCCCCCTTGGCGAGGTTGCCGGTGAGCAGGGCCAGGACGCAGTCGGGATGCTCCCGCATCCTGTCGAGCAGGGGGATGATTCCCGGAAGGAGCGATCCCTGATGCCGGTGGATGCGGTCGGCCAACTTGCCGAGGTAGGTGTCCAGAAGCGCCACAATGCTCTCCTGGGAGGGTTCCATTCCTGCGGCCAGAAGGACTTCCCTGGCGATGCCGGTATCGGTGTTTCCCGCGAAGTTGATGCCCTCAAGGGGGGCAATGCTGCCGCAGATCTCCCTCACCGCATCGGTGAAGGATGTGACGCCGGCTCCCCCCGAGGTGATCAGGGTGCCGTCGATGTCGAAGAGGTAGAGGCGCCTGATGGCGCCGGAGGAGTTCCCCGCCGGGGAATCAACCGGCATGTTCCCCGTCCTTGGCGTCCGCAGCGACCGTCTCGTCGCCCTCATCCTCCTCGTCGTGCTCGTCCTCATCCTCGACGTATTCCTCGTCGATCTTGGCGTATTTTCGCTTCCGTTTGGCGGCAGGGAGAGGACTCATGGTCATGCCGACGGCACGACCTACGATTTTCGGAGGCATGTCCACCAGGGCCATGGTCTCGAGGTCCTGCTTGATCTTGTACATCATCGCCAATCCTAGATCTTTGTGGGCGTTCTCACGCCCGCGGAACTGGAGAACGATCTTCAGCTTGTTCCCCTTCTCAATGAACTCCTCGGCATGACGGAGCTTGGTCTCGTAATCATGGGCGCCGATCTTTACTCGGAACTTGATCTCCTTGATCTTAGTTGCGCTGTGCTTGCTCTCCTTCTCCTTCTTAGTGAGCTCGTACTTGAACTTTCCAAAATCGGCGATCCGGCAGACAGGAGGATTGGCGGTCGGCGCCACCTCAATCAGGTCGAGGCCGTAAGACTTGGCGCGGCGTATGGCCTCGTCGGTGTTTAGGATGCCGAGCTGCTGGCCTGTGGAGCCGATGATGACACGCACTTCGCGGGAGCGAATGCGGTCGTTAACACGGATGAATGCTGGATTAATGGGACTTTAATGCGCCCTCGTCTTGCGAAGGCACGGGGTTGTGACGGCACGTAGGTGCCGGCTGGTGACGGACTGCTGGAACAAGGAAACCAAAGGAATCAAGAGGATCAGGCAACGAAATACTAAGCCCGCTCATACGGCGAGCGTGCGGTCGCGGATTTCGGATTCGATTCGTTGGATGAATGCATCTGCTGTGATGGCCCCTTCGTCGCCGTTTTGACGGCTGCGAATAGAGAGCTGCCCTGCGGCCTCTTCCTTGGGTCCGACAACGATCATGTAGGGAACCTTATCAAGCTGGGCAAGGCGAATCTTGGAGCCGAGCTTTTCGGGAGAGAGATCGGCGGTTGCGCGGATGCCTTTAGACTTCATTTCGGCGACCATCTTTTGTGCGTACTCGGCAACCTTTTCGGAGACTGGCAGAATGCGGGCCTGCTCGGGAGCAAGCCAGACAGGGAAGTCTCCGGCGAAGTGCTCGATCAGGACGCCTGTGAACCGTTCCAAGGAGCCGAAGGGAGCCCGGTGGATCATCACGGGGACATGGGGCTTGCCGTCGGAACCTGTATAGGAGAGGTCGAAGCGGACAGGAAGGACGTAGTCGACCTGGACGGTTCCGAGCTGCCACTCACGTCCGAGAACATCCTTGACCACGAAGTCGATCTTGGGTCCGTAGAAAGCCGCTTCGCCTGGCTCCTCGGAGAAGGGGACGCCGAGGGTGGCGGCCGCATCGCGACAAGCCTGTTCGGCGAGATCCCACTGGGCTGGATTGCCGGTGAATTTGCTGCTGTCGGGATCACGGAGTCCGACGCGTACCCGATAGTCGGACATGCCGAGCGTTGTGAGCACTTTCTTAACGAGTTCGAGACATCCCTGCACCTCCGCGGCTACCTGTTCCTCGGTGCAGAAGAGATGTGCGTCATCCTGAGTGAAGCCGCGCACGCGGGTCATGCCGTTCAGCTCTCCCGACTGCTCCCATCGGTAGACGGTTCCGAACTCCGCCAGACGCACCGGCAAATCACGGTAGCTATGAGGCTGGGAGGCAAAAATTTTAATGTGATGAGGGCAGTTCATCGGCTTCAGCATGAAGCCATCCAGCAGACGTGTGGGATCCATCACGCGTTCGGATGAGACGATTTCCTTGCCTGCACGTTCGTTCAGCGAGTTGGCAAATGATTCAGAGACCGCTTCCAGACGTGCGGTCATCTCCGCGCATCCACATCCCTCCGAGGCGATCCGTTCGAGTTGATCTGGTTCGGGAATCGCAGGGAACTGGGACTCCTTGTAGTAAGGGAAATGGCCCGAGGTCTTGTAGAGACCGATCTTGCCAATGTGCGGCGTGAAGACCTGAGAGTAGCCTTGCTTGGCAAGCTCACCGCTGATGAAATTCTGTAGCTCCTGACGGATGATTGCTCCTTTCGGAGTCCAGAGAATCAAACCCTGGCCGACCGCATCGTCAATATGAAAGAGGCCCTGCTCTTTGCCAATCTTGCGGTGATCGCGCTTCTTTGCTTCTTCCAGCATGGCAAACCAGCTCTCCAGCTCCTCCGTGGATGAGAAGGCCGTTCCATAGATGCGTTGGAGCTGGGGGTTCTTCTCATCGCCTTGGTAGAAGGCGCTGGCCACATGGGTAAGGCGGAAGGCAGCCACCTTAGAGGTATCTGCGACATGGGGCCCAGCGCAGAGGTCGGTGAAAGCGCCGTTGCGGTAGAGAGTGATCTCTTCTCCCTCGGGAATGCGGGTGATGATATCGAGCTTGAATTTGCTCGCCTCCGGACGCGGTGTCAGGCCGGCGAGTTCACCACGCTCACCCATGGCAAGCGCCTCATCCCTGCTGATGATCTCGCGCTGAAAAGGCTGTGCCTCTGCAATAATGGCAGCCATTTCTTTTTCGATTGCAGCGAAATTCTCGGGACTGATCCGATGGCGGAGGTCGACGTCGTAGTAAAAACCATTCTCGACCGGAGGTCCTGCTGCAAACTGAGCCTCCGGCCAGATGCGCAGGATCGCATTGGCCAGAATATGGGCGCAGGAGTGGCGGATCGTTTCGAGTTCGGTCATGAAAATAGGAAATGGGAGCTAGGAGATCGGAGACGGGGCAGAAACAATGGGAATCAGCGACTCGGGGAGAAGTGAGGGGATGCCTTTCTCAACCGGATAAGCGGCAGTACCATCTTCACGGACAAGGAAGCCGTCCGCGTGATGGGACTCGAGTGAACGGAACTCCTCTGGTGTGGCCAGATGCAGCTGCTGGCCCGTGATAGGGCAACGAAGCAGTGAGGCCAGCTCAGTCAGCACGTCTGCCATCGTTTAGTATTTCGCGACGGAAGGGTCGATTCTGTCAGCCCAGGCCAGAATGCCTCCCTGCACATTGAAGAGCTTTGAGAAGCCGGCTCCCTGAAGTTCACGCAGGGCATTCGCCGAGCGGACACCCGACTTGCACTGGAGATAGATCGTGTCGGCACTATCGAGCTCGCTCATGCGCGAGTGGAGATCCCCAAGCGGGATCAGCTTGGCTCCTGGGATACGGGCGATGTCCCACTCAAACTGCTCGCGTACGTCGATTAAGGCCACCTTCTCGCCACTCTGGAGCTTTGTCTGAAGCTCTTCGACCGTGATCTCGGGAACGGGAGCCTCGGCTTCCTCGGCTGCTGCGGCTTGAGGGATGCCGCAGAAGGTGTCGTAGTCGATGAGCTCTGTGATGGTCGGATGCTCACCGCAGACCGGGCACTTGGGATCCTTGCGGATCTTGAATTCACGGAACTTCATCTTCAGCGCATCGAAGTGGACAAGGCGTCCGATCAGAGGATTGCCGATGCCGACGATCAGCTTGATTGCTTCGATCGCCTGCATAACGCCGATGATACCGGGCAGTACGCCCAGAACACCCCCCTCGGCACAGCTCGGGACCATGCCCGGTGGTGGTGGTTCAGGATAGAGACAGCGGTAGCAGGGACCTCCGAGATGGGGGGCGAAGACAGTGCACTGACCATCGAACCGGAAGATGGATCCGTAGATGTTCGGCTTCTTCTGGAAGACGCAGATGTCGTTGGAGAGGTAACGCGTCGGGAAATTATCCGTTCCATCGATCACGATGTCGTAGGGAGCGACGATCTGCGCGGCATTCTCGGAGGTGAAGAAGCAGTCGTGCAGATCAACTTGCACGTTTGGGTTGATCTCCTTGATGGTATCTCTGGCGCTGTTGATTTTCTTGCGACCGACATCGCGCGTGCCATGCAGGATCTGACGCTGGAGGTTGGAGAAATCGACCGTGTCAAAATCAACTAGGCCGATCCGTCCGATGCCAGCTGCCGCAAGATAAAGAGCGATCGGGGAACCAAGTCCACCGGTTCCGATGCAGAGGATGCTGGCCGCCTTGATCCGCTTCTGCCCCTCGAGGGTAACCTCGGGCATAATGAGGTGGCGCGAGTAGCGCGCGATCTCGTCGTTGCTAAGTTCGACAGCCGCCGTACGGTCCGGGTCCAGAATACTATTGCTCATAAAAAGGTTGTTATTGGTAACCTTTCGCTTCCCATGGTTCAAGGGAAAGAGGCTTCCCCGTGACTTTAGGACACGCTTTCCGGTATTATTGAGTACTAGGAATGAGACCAGTTCTTTTATCGCTTCCTTGGCTTGCCTCGATGCTACTTGCTCTGGGGATAATCGGAATGGAGATGATCGGCGGGGGAGGGAGGCCGATGTTCCCCTTGCTGGCCTGCTATATTCCGATCCTTCTGGCTGGATTTATTTCACTTCCCGGAACGTTGAGGAATCGTTCGCATCTTCCAGAGCAGGCCTCTCTTCTCATGATGATTGCAGCTCTTTATCTTATCCCAAGGACCATGGTGGGAGGTAATCCAGGGCTCAGGAATTATGAGTTGTTGCGGATGGGCGGACTGTTTCTGACATATATGATCCTCTCGGTTTCCCTCGTCAGCAAGGGGCCACGCCTTCTCTTGATCTTTCTGATATGCGTATCAGCGGTTTTTCAAACTATTGCGGAAATATACCAGATTTACTGCGATCCGTCGTGGCAACTGCTTTCCTTGTATCTTCCGGAGTTAAAAGCCTGCTACCACCAAACGGTGGGCTCATATGCCAACAAAAACCATCTCGCCTGGTTGTTGTGTGCAGCCGCCCTTTTCTCACTCTCCATGGCTTGCTGGGGGCGCTTGAGATGGACAACCCGAAGCGCCTTACTCTACTTCTGGCTCTTTTTTTCCATGGGGGTCTTTCTTAGTCTAAGCAGGGGAGGCTCCGTCTCCCTCGTCATCGGATTCGTACTCTTCGGTCTTTGTTCCCTCGTGATGCTTTTTTTATCGGGAAACCGATCCGCATTGATCTCCGGGGGCATTGCGACGGGAGTCATCGGGATTCTCGG
>Ga0209084_1001796_pt1 | contig 17478 bp, 19 predicted proteins | sample C_130820_MF_Meta_FD_187309 | JGI IMG/M metagenome (GOLD analysis project Ga0209084, IMG submission 187309) | Freshwater microbial communities from Lake Croche, Canada to study carbon cycling - C_130820_MF_MetaG (SPAdes) (version 2) | ecosystem: Environmental > Aquatic > Freshwater > Lake... | reverse complement strand
ATATAAGTTAAAGATAAATAAATATATGAACGAAAAAATGGAAGAAAATGAGAAACAACCTGAAGTACAGGAAAAAAAGCCCAATGAACACGGGGGTTTTTACTTTTCTTCCAGCGTAAAGATAACCGACCCAAATACTAAAGAAGTATTGGTTCAAATGCGAGGCGATAATTAAATGTCAGTAATAACACTATCATATAAAGTAGAAGGATTTATCAAAATCTATGACCCTAACAATGGGGAAGTATTTGTAGACAAGAAAAATGCTATAAATTATGAAACCATGTCAGAGGCCATTGCTGATACATTAAGCAGTCGAGGATACGGGGAAATCTATGAAATGGCGTTTGGAAACGGCGGAGCAAGCGTTTCCGAGACCGGGGTCATTACTTATTTGCCGCCAAACGTTACTGGACAAAACGCAGCACTTTACAATCAAACTTACGCTAAAATTGTAGATGATACAAGTGTTTTCAACTTGGATCCCACACGTAATAAGATGACGGTTACCCACACAACAGGCAAGTATTATACTGATATTTTGGTGCAATGTTTGCTAGATTATGGGGAGCCGGCTGGACAAGCAGCATTTGATAATAGCACACAGACCAATAGTTCTTATATTTTTGATGAATTGGGATTACTTGCTAATTACGGGACGGACAGTTCTGGCGCAATTATCACACGATTATTGACCCACGTGATATTTCACCCGGTTCAAAAGAGTTTAAATAGACAAATACAAATTGATTATACGGTCAGAATTCAAAGTCTGACAAACTTAGTCACAATTTAAGATAAATAAGAGATATTGGAGTAATTTCAAAATGGCATATACAATTTACAAGAGCAATGGTCAACAACTAACAACCATAGCTGACGGCACGGTTAACGTTAGTGCCACCTCACTTGGACTTCCTGGCAGAAACTTTGCTGGATACGGAAACATTCTAGACACTAACTTTGTCCATATGTTAGAAAATTTTTCTGCTAATACACCCCCAGCTAATGCGTTGCAAGGTCAATTATGGTATAACACAAATGCTAATACATTGTGTGTTTTTCCATTAGACACTGGCTCATCATCAAATGTAAATGCATGGATTACTCTAGCACAATCAGGTAGCGGCGGCACAACAACTTTCGGAACAGTTAATGTTACCGGCACGTTGACAGCAGGAAATATCACAACAGGTGGCACAGTAACAGGTGTTAATGGAGTATTTACTAACATATCAGTAAGTGCAAATGCTAATATTGCAACTGGAAACTTAACAACAGGTAATATCGGAACATTAAACACTACTACTATAACAACTGGTGGCGCATCAACAACAGGTAATCTTACTGGAACCTGGACAGTAACAGGTGGCGGCACAGCTAATAGTATCGGCGGAACAGGCTTATTAATTCAAGGCGGTAACTTACAAGTTGGATATGGTAACTCAATCTCCCCTGGCGTTGGTATTAAAACAGATAACTACTATTACGCAAATGGCGCAGTAGTCAGTTTTGCAGGTACATATAATAATGGTAATGTTTATGATTATTTGACTGGATCAAATGCTATTTCACGTTTCACTGGGTCGATTGCACCAGCAAGTGTTACTACAGCTAATATCACAACAGGTGGATCCGGCACTGCTGGATCATTGACTGGTAATTGGACATTAACAGGTGGCTCTAGATTGCAAGCAACATACGCTGACTTGGCAGAACGCTTTGAAGCAGATGCATATTATGATGCAGGAACTGTTGTTGAATTAGGCGGAGACAAAGAAATCACTAGCGTAAAATACGAATTAAGTGAAGATATCTTTGGTGTTATCTCTGATACTGCTGCTTACTTGATGAACTCAGGCGCCGGCGATAATACAACTCATCCTCCTGTAGCTATGACAGGTCGTGTTCAAGTTAAAGTTAATGGCATTGTCAAAAAAGGTGATCGTTTAGTTAGTGCAGGCAATGGTATAGCCCGTGCTGCACAATCAGGCGAAGCAACTGCATTTAATGTTATTGGACGAGCATTAGAAAACAAAACAACAACTAGTATTGGAACAGTTTTAGCAATTGTTACAGTATCTAAATAAGGATAAAAAATGTCATACGCACAATATGGAACAATTGCAGCATCAGATTATAACACCTTAGTAGGTGGAGATCCGGTAACATCGTCTGGTACTCTAAATGCAGTATGGGCAACAGGTGGAACTAATACCGGTTATGGTCAAACAGCAGAGGCAAATGTAGCAGCAGGTGATTCAGTTACTGCTGTTAAATGGGCTAATCTTGTAAATAAAACTGCAAATTCTGCATCACATCAAGGCACATCAATTAGTTCAGTTACTGCGCCGGCAGCTGGCGGAACCGTTACTTACTTGTCTGCTATACCAACAAACTTAACAACAATATACAATAGTAGATTGAACGCTGCTAGTCAAGGTATTACAACTGCTAATACAGCAACCTTTGGTAGTACCTGGTCAGCAGCACTAACATTTACTCATACTGTAACTTTTGCTAATGCAAATGCTGCTAGATATTTTTTCAACGCAGGTGGACAATTAAAAGTTACTTGCTCACATGCAAATACATCAACATCTATCAATCAGTTATATAATGGATTAGCATCTAACATTGGCACTGTAGTTTTAAGTTCACCAACTTCCGGTTCGATTACAGTTAGTAGCACTTCATTTAATGGTGTAACTAAAATTGGCGGCGGTGGCAACTCGCCTACTATCAGCACTAATACTGGATACTATGCATTAACAACAAGTAATGCTAACGTGTTCACACAACTAGCAGCAACTGGTCCATCGGGTTACTTAAGTTCTTTCATTCGTGTGATAGCAGCTAGCAACGGATCACCGGGCGCTACTGTTACACTATACACAGTTTGGGATGAAGTTCCAGACGGATTAACAGTAGGTTCAGGCTCTGCTACCACAGTTACTGCACAAGCACCCGAAACAACTTATTTGGCTAATACTTGGGGCACAATATCAGTAACCGGAACAGTCTCCGGCTCATAATTTTTTACATCATCTTTGTATCCATCTAAATACTCTTAGGAGTAACCGATGGATACAAAGACATTAATTAGTGAAGCTAAAGCCCGCTTCAATCATAACTCAGCCAAAGCATATCTAAAAGACAAATACGACAGCAAATTTATTGTTGCCGATCAGAATGGACTTTGGCGAGCCAATCTAGAAACCATTAACTTCTTAAACTCATCTACTGATGAATGGATAATATTAATAGATACCTTTGATAATCCAGTTAAAGTCAACCGTGTTGATTTGCTTTTAAAACTTAATGATACTTACAAAGCAACAATGGAAGAATGGCATAATGAATGGGCTGAACTAGAGAAAAAAAGATGAGTAGAGGTATACTACTTTTCGCATTCAACAGTCCAAAATATAATTACTATGAAATGGCAGTCGCAACTGCTAAACGTGTAAATCACTTTTTGGATCTACCTGTTACACTTGTAACAGATAACGATTCATTGCCTGAGCAACAAACATATACATTTGACAACATCATCATAGCTGACGCTGATAAGACCAATAAAAGAGATTGGGGTCTTTGGTATAATAAGGGTAGATATCGTGCATATAACTTAAGTCCATATGATGAAACTATCTTACTGGACACAGATTATATGGTTAACTCAAATAAACTATTAAAGACATTTGATTTGCCTACTGATTTCTGCTGTCACGATACAACAAGTTTTATTATGTATCCAAACGCAGAACAAGAATTACTAAGCGGCCGCAGCTTTAACACATTGTGGGCTACTGTAGTTATGTTTAAGAAAACAAAAAGAACAGAACAAATATTCAATTGTTTGGAAATGGTGCAAAAGAATTTTGAACATTATTCAAATATACATGGATTCATCTCCTCTACCTTTCGCAATGACTATGGATTAACATTAGCAACAAGAATAGTAAATGGACATCTTACAGTAAAAGAAGATGTGATACCCTGGAACCTATTGCATGTTGGTAAGAACACATTAGTGTATAGAAACAATGACGATGAATTCAACAATGAATATACCGTGATGTTTGATAACTGGAATAGGGGTAAGATTCGTAAAGAATATATCACTATCAAAGATACAGACTTTCATGTGATGAACAAAGAAAACTTTATGGAGCTGATAAGTGAATAAAGGTTTTGTAATAATGGCTCAGGATACTGAGCAAACAAGCTATACTAAGTGTGCAGAAACATTGCGTAAAAGTATTTTGCGTGTGATGCCAAACGCTAACATCACTATTATAACTAGTGATATGTTGCCATACGGTGATTTAGGTGGCTTTGCAAACGACTGGCAAGTATATGAAGCAAGTCCATATGATTACACTATTAAGCTAGAAGCTGATATGTATATTCCACGTAATATTGACCATTGGTGGGATGTAATCAAAGATAGGGATATAGTTGTATCTAATACAATCAGAAACTTCAAGCAAGAGATATCAGATGTAAGAGTTTATCGCAGATTTATAGATGATAACAACTTGCCAGATGTATACAATGCTATAACTTATTTTAAGAAGTCTGATGTTGCCAAACAATTCTTTAGTATAGTTAGAGATGTATTTGAAAACTGGGAAGAATACAAGAAGATATTGAAATGTAATCAAACGGAAGTAGTTACAACAGATTGGGTTTATTCTATTGCTTGTCACATAATGGGAGTAGAAAAGACTATAATGCCTACTTTTACTGAAATGAGCATGGTGCATATGAAACCATTTATCAACGGTAGTGTGACTGATAACTGGACAGACACATTTGTATATGAATGTTTACCTAACCAGATTAGAGTACAGACAGTTCCGCAGCAGTATCCATTTCACTATCATGTGAAGAACTTTTGTGATAAAATAGTAGTATGAACGAAGAAGAAGATTATGTTATTATTTGGGAAGCACCCAAACTAATACCACCAGAGTATAGATTATATTACGATGATAAAGGTAAAGTAATCTGTTACACAGGTGATAAATCTGTTGAGGGCAATTATATTGTAATTGATACTCAAACATTCATTGAGGCACGCCCTGATCTAGTGGTTATAGACGGAAAGATATCCCGTGCTAGACCAAATGCAATGGTAAGTAAATTGATGCCTGATGAGAGTGAAGGTGTTACTTGCCACCCAGAAGATATGAGCATGGTGGTTGACGATGAGAACCACATTAAATGGAAATTAAACATATATGAACTCTGATATAGTAGATGTAGCAGACTTAGATTGTATCTATCTAAGTTATGATGAGCCGCAGAAAGAAGAATTCTGGCTTAAGATAAAGAACATGGTTCCCTGGGCTAAGCGTGTTGATAGTGTTAAGGGTAGTGATGCCGCACACAAAGCCGCAGCAGAAGAATCAGATACAGAAAGATTCATTCTTATTGATGGTGATAATATGCCTAATGAGAATTTCTTTAATATACAATTAGACTTTACTGATAAAGGTTCTGAATATCAGCTAGCACAATATCGTTGGAAAGCTGTTAATAGTATTAATGGATTACGTTATGGCAACGGCGGTATGAGTAGCTGGACTAAAACGTATGTGCGTGAAATGAAAACACACGAAAACCAAAAAGACGGAGATGTAGCACGTATTGCCGATTTCTGCATGGATGGAAAAGATAATTTATATTGGGCAATGCATGATTGTTATTCTACTACTTATCCTAATTATACTCCGTTTCAGGCGTGGCGTGCTGGATTCCGTGAAGGAGTAAAGATGGTGCTTGATAAAGGTGCAAGACCTGATATCAATACCTTTAAAGAAACCGTCGCTAGTCGTAACTTAAACAACTTAACTATCTGGCACAACGTTGGTAGTGATGTTGAGAATGGAATGTGGGCTATATATGGCGCAAGACTAGGGACATACATGACTATGTTAACTGAATGGGAGCATACCAATGTGCAATGGTTTGATAACTATATCACACTATGGGAAGAACAAGAATATAGAGACCCAGAACGAGAAGCTACACTATTAGGTGCAGCATTAAGTGATAAACTTGGGTTACCTATGTGTACGCTAGGCAAAGAACAAAGCAAATTCTTTAAGCGACACTATAATGCTGATAAGTATAACATCGGTCCATTAGTGAGAGAGATGGATGTAATAAGAAAGATTGAGGGTTGGTAATGGATAATTTTAATGAATTCCAACAAACAAAAGACTTGCTTGATAAAGTAAGTCCTAGTTTTTGTTTGGCAAAATGGAATCAAGTTTCTGTGCATCTTGGTGCCGGCACAACACACAGTTGTCATCATCCGTCTCCTCATAAAATTCCCATTGAAGAACTTACAATATCTCCTAGTGCATTGCATAATACTGATTTTAAAAAGCACCAACGTAAAATGATGCTTGAGGGTAAAAGACCAAAAGAATGTAATTATTGCTGGAGAGCAGAAGATGCACAAACAGGTGCCAATGAGAATGTTATTTTTAGTGATAGAATTACAAAAAGTGCTGAGAGTTGGGCTAGACCTTATATAGATGATATAAAACAACGACCCTGGGATGCAGATGTTAACCCAACATATTTAGAAGTATCGTTTGATACTACTTGCAATTTTAAATGTGCATATTGCTCACCGTCATATTCTTCATCCTGGAGGCAAGAGATAGAGCAGCATGGTCCATATCATTTGCAAGATATGACATTGCATAGTTTGGACTATTTGATTCAAACTGATACCATGCCTATGCCTATAACAAAATATAATCCATATATTGAGGCTTTCTGGAAATGGTGGCCTGATGCAGTTAAAGATTTACATGTGTTTAGAATCACCGGCGGTGAACCATTAATGAGCAAACAAGTATTTAGGGTATTAGATTATCTAATTGAAAACCCTCAACCACAGATGGAATTCAATATTAATTCTAATTTAGATGTACCAGTAGAATTGATGAATAAGTTTATTGAGAAAATGCAAATTATTCAGGAAAAGAAAGCCGTCAAAACATTTAAAGTTTATACTAGCAATGAAGCGCATGGCAAGCAAGCTGAATATATAAGATTTGGGTTGAACTATGACAGATGGTTGAATAATTGTCATCGTGTTCTTTCAGAAATCCCAGATAGTTTTCTTACTGTTATGGCTGCATATAATATTTTAAGTATCACTAGTTTTAAATTAATGATGGATGATATTATTGAAATGAAACACAAATATACAATACAACCTATTCGTAAGAACCCAGTATCATTAGATGTACCGTATGTTCGTTGGCCTGAATTTTTAGCACCATGGGTAGCCTCTGCTGATTTTTTACCTTATGTAGAAGATTCGGTAACACACATGTTTAAAAATATACATCAAATGAACTGGCCTCCGTTATGTGGCAAAGGATTCTTTGATTATGAAGTAAACAGATTTGAAAGATTATTTTATGTAATCAGAGATGAGATGATTTCATTAGGTGGCAATTCTGCTAAACTTAATCACTTGAGAAGTCAATTTGCAGAGTACATCGTTGAGTATGATGCACGCCGCGGCACTAATTTCGTAGAAACATTTCCAGAATTTGAAGAATTCTTTACACAATGCAAAATGTGTACAATAAGATGGCAAACACAAGGACCCTACTAACATGAGCGAACATTTAATAAAGTGGAGAGAAGAGCATTTAAATTCTATTAGCCCTAGCTTTTGTGCTGCTAAATGGTATAATGCTAGTATACATTTGGGTAGTGGAGAAACAATGAGTTGTCATTTGCCGCTTCCACATCCAATTAATATTGAACAAATTAAAACTAATCCATCTGCAATACATAATACCGATCATAAAAAGAATATGCGTAAAATGATGCTTGAGGGAAAAAAGCCTGCCGAGTGTTCTTATTGTTGGAAAGTAGAAGGGATTGGCAGAGATAATCCCAGTGATAGAATTTATAAAAGTGAAATTTATAAGCCAGAAGATATTAAAAAACTAAAAGACTTACCATGGGATGCCGATGTAGCACTAAAGACTTTAGAAATTAGTTTTGATCGTCAATGTAATTTTGCTTGTAGTTATTGTAATGCAGGTTATAGTTCAACTTGGGCACAAGATGTAGAAAAAAACGGAGCCTATCAAAATTTTATAGCGCCCGGAGGAGGCGGCGGGGCATATCAATCAGATGGAAGTTGGGCAGAAGTTCACGGGAGACATTTAGAAAATAATCCACATATGGATGCGTTCTTTGCTTGGTGGCCAGAATTATCAAAATCACTAGACGAGATAAGAGTTACTGGTGGAGAAGCTAGTGTTAGTCAAAATTTTTGGAGATTTGTAGACATATTACACAATAGTGATTGTTCTAACCTAAGATTTGCAGTTAATAGTAATTTAGGATCAAGTGAAAAATCCATGGAAAAATTAATAGGAATAACACATACTTTGCCTATTAGGGAGTTTGATCTTTATACTAGTAACGAAAGTTTTGGTGCTCATGCTGAATATATTAGAGACGGTCTAAAATATGAAATATGGAGAAATAATTTAGTCATGTTTTTAGAAAATGCTAAATTTAGGGCTTGTACAATAATGATGACTATAAATAATTTGTGCCTATTCAGTATTACTGATTTCTTTGATGATATGATGGAATTAAAAGCAAAATATGGACATCACAGACCTAACTTATCATTAAACATGTTAAGATGGCCTAGTTTTATGAGCCCGTTAACATTACCAGATGATATAAAAGCACAATTACATGCTAAATTACAAAAATGGTATGACAAGAATAAAGATTCAAAATTGTTTGTAGAAGGCGAAATGAGCCAAATTAAACGTTTGCTAGATTACATTGAAGTACTAGACCGCGGACATGTATTTGCCCCAACTGATAAGAATTTATTATTTGTTGATTTTAAAAGTTTTTTTACTCAATATGATGAGAGAAGAAACAAAAATTTAATAGAAACATTTCCGGAACTTGCCGAGTGGTACGAAACAATTACAGTTCAAAAAGTATTTACAATTAAGCCATTGACAAATGAAGGAATTCGTAATTACGAAACCGAAGAGTATCAGCCTTAAATAATGAAAAATATATATGATTTTTGATAATGTACATTATGATAATCCTAATGGGATATTAAATTGTGATTCTAAAATTGCAATAGTATTATTTGGAGATAACATCAACTCCGAGTTGATAACGCAGGCTCTAGAATATTGTAAAAAGAAATTTAAATCTCACAATAATGTTACATATTTTTATGAAATAACAAATACAGGAGTTTGGGAAAACTTATATCAAGTTGCATTTAAAAAAAGAAAATTTGAAATAGGCACTAAAAAAGAATTTCATTATGTAATTGCAATTAACGTAAGAAACATTAATGTAATTAATAATTTAAAATTTGACAACATTAAATGTTCTGGACTTGATTTACACTATTTTTCAGGATTCTTTAATAAAAGTAGTTGGAAAACTTCAATATACGATGCAGGATTTTATTGTATATCAAGAATTTTTGATTTGGCATCAAATTTTATAAATGTTAAAGAAAAAATTGAAAAATTAGCATGTGATGATAAATCTTTTGGAGATAATTCACCTGATCATGCATTTTATTATTATTTAAAAACATTAAATTTAAAAACATATTGTGCAACCACAATTATTCCCGGAACATATATCTTTAAAGAAATTATAAAATGAAAATAGCAATTTGTTTATCAGGTCAATTTAGAACAGGAGAGTATGCGTTACCATCACTTTTGAATTATTTTCAAGGGCACGATTGTGATTATTTTTGTCATTCTTGGCAAGACAATAATATGAGATTAGCTACCCCCGAGCGATTTAGGAAAACTATAGATACAGTTGATACTCAGTTTACTAAAGATTATATTGAATCTACACTTACAGGAATATTGAAACCAAAAAAAATATTAATAGAAGAAAACTCACGTATTGCTGCCCCATTTGCTGGTCCATGGAGTGAATTGTTTTATAGTCTTATGATAGCGAATTGGTTAAAAAAAGAATATGAAGTTGAAAATAATTTCAAATATGACCTTGTAGTAAAAACAAGATATGACTTTGTTTACCCCCCTGAAGCAATTTTTTATCCAATCTCTTATCAGAACGAACCCTTAACGGATCATATAGAAATTTTTACTAATGGTATTTGTAGGATGAATATAGAGTATAGCAGGATCAATGTATCTGATACTTTTTTTTATGGTAGTTCTAACGCAATGGATGTTATCTCTGATATATATAGATATCTTCAATATAGAAATTTGGGAGTAAGTATATATGATTTTGATAGTCCGGGACCGGGCTGTTTACTTTCTGAATTTGCAGCCAAACATAATATACGCATTAGTGTTGCTGGAATGCACGAAGTAATTTATAGACATGCAGGAATTGGATTGGATGTGGTTAAAGATTATTGGAAATTAAGTGAGTTAAATAAGGAAATGTACAAATGATTAAATTTTTATATGCTAATGGAGACAGTTATGGATTTGGAGCAGAATTGGGACCTGCACACCATAGTGTTTTTGATGACTATAGAAGAAAACATTGCTACTCTGGTATAATAAATGACAATTTAAAAATTGAAGAATATCAAAATAGCTCCATGCAAGGTGGGAGTAATGAACGCATATATAGATGTTTGGTCACTGATATCCCAAAATTATTAACAAAATATAAACCTGAAGAAATTTTTTGCACACTAACATTAACTTCAGCTAGTAGGAGAGAATTTTGTGATAATCACGGAAACTATATGCTGTTCATACCTCATATGCAACCTGCACCTCCAGATGGTTACGTACATATGAATAAATTATGGGAAGTTTTGACTAAGGATTTCAGCCATGATTATGCGATATATACATATAATTTTATGATTACATTGGGAATTCAAAATTTTTTAAGGCAGTTAAAAATACCATATTTGATAACATATTCAATGCTATCATCATGGGAAAAAGATATTGAAAATATTCACATAAACCCAGATCAGTGTTCTTTGATATATAATACTCCTAGAATATATAGAGATGAATCATTTATGGGATTTGTAGTAAAAAATTCTATTAAGGTAGGACCCGAGGATCATCCGTTGGAAGAAGGTCATCAACGATGGGCTGATTTATTATTAGAACATATTGAAAAAAATGATTTGTTAAATAACAAGGATTTATAAATGACCTGGAAAAATTTGCCTCCAACGTTACTGCATATAGAACTTTCAACATTCTGCAATGCTGCTTGCCCCATGTGTCCTAGATTTTATGAGGGCACTGACGTAGTGCGCCCAGATTTAAACTTAACACAAATCACATTGGATAAATTTAAAAATTATTTCCCTGTCGATAGTATAAAACAATTTACTAGGATATTATATTGTGGTACAATGGGCGATCCATTAATGGCTAAAGATTGCTTTGACATATTTGAATATGTATATAAACTAAACCCAAACTGTAATCAAGTTGTACATACAAACGGTGGAATTAGAAATACTGAATTTTGGACAAATATGGGCAAGTTGTTTGCACATGATAAAATGAAGTTAGTATTTTCAATTGACGGATTAGAAGATACTAATCACTTATATAGAAGAAATGTTGATTGGAACACATTGATGACCAATGTAAAAACTTTTATTAGCGCAGGTGGAAACGCTACGTGGGAGTTTTTAGTATTTAGACACAATGAACATCAAATAGAACAGGCAAAAGAATTATCATACAATATGGGATTTGACTTGTTCTTGCCTAAGAGAGCCTTTGGATTCAATGATACAAAAAATAACAATTTGATGCCAAGAATGGTTTTTGATAAAAACGGAATAAAACAATATAAAATACTACCACCTACTCAGGAACAATATCATATTTCTGGGTCCGGACTAGAATTTAAAGATAGGGATTATAATATAGATGTTACTGAACTCAACGAAGCTAAGACATTAAAATTTTTTCCAAGATTAAAAAATAAAGTAGATCAATTTGATGCAGTTACTGAGGCCGTTGAATTGGGGCAGCACGAAGAAATATTGAATAAAAAAAATATTAAATGTAAAAGTCTTTTTGATGATTTTTCAGAAATTTATGTTAATGCTGAAGGAATACTATTTCCTTGTTGTTATGTTGGAACTCAATTTGATAGTGGGATAGATAGCTTTCAGGTTAGACAAATAAAAAACAAAGTGAATGCTAATATAAAAGATTTAGACCTTAATTTGCATGACCTAAGTATGATTATTAAGTCTGGTATATTAGAAGAAATATTTACTAAATCATGGGATAAAGAATCAATACGACATGGAAAAATGGCATACTGTGCAGAAATGTGTGGTTCTAATAGTAATTTAGACAGATTATACATAGTCTCAGGTAATAATATATGAAAATCGCTTTATTAATTGCTGGCGAGTTAAGAGAATTTGAAATAGCCAAAAACTTTTGGACTTTTTTAAACATCCCTAATATAGATATCTATGTGTCTACTTGGAGCACAAGTGTTAAATCTGATCCTATTAAAAATGAAAAAATAACTGAAATTATTGAAAGAGACACTCTTGAAAAATCTTTAAACTTTAAAAAAATAATAATTGAAGATTTGCCGACTGCCGCCGCTAACACCGCAGACGCATCTAGTGGTTCACTATATCTTTACAAAATAAGAGGGCTTATTGAAACATTAGTAGCAGAAAACATTGATTATGATATTGTTATTCTTATAAGACCTGACTTAATTTTTACAGTTTTTCCACCGTACGATTTAGTAAATCATATTTTAGACAAAGTTAAACATGATAATATCATACACACTATTACTAACAACTGGAAAATAGCAGATACTAAATTAACAACTGATGTGTTGTTCATTGGAACACTTAACACTTTTAAAAAGTTTTTAACTTTTATTCCTAACCACATGCTAGATTATATACATAATACTGAATATATAGATATACATGATTTTTTTGGTAAAAGTTATTTGAATAATGCTATTGAAGTAGATAATTTGCCGATATATAAGTGGACTATTGTTAGACCTAATAGTAGGGGAAAAATTAATCCTACATTTGAGATGTTGGAAAGTGATGCCAAAACTCATTGGGAATACAGATATAAAAAGTTTTTCAGTTCTACTGAAAACTTGTACCTCTCTTTAAATTTAAAAGAACCAATCATTTATCCAAAAGTTGAAATGAATAAAACACTAAATCTATTTGATGAGTTTGATTATAAAAGATTTCCTCACGTGCCTGCATGGGAAGAGTCAGGGCAAGAATTAAACTGGTATGTTACTGATACTGAGGAAAATTTTAGAAAAGCCTTTTTAACAAAAAAACATAATTACAACAAAAATGATTTTACATACAAATTTAATTCCTTAGGGTTTCGTATTCCATCATGTAATTATCCACTTAAATTTGATGATGCATATGGATATCCAACTTTTATGGTTGCAGGTTGCTCGGTTACTGAGGGGGTTGGATTACCTGAGGATCACATTTGGCACAGTTATTTAATAGAAAAATTTATTCAAAATAATGATACACGTAGACCTATTGCTAAAATAAACTTAGGCAAAGCAGGGACAGGTATAGACGCAATGGTACGATACATATATATTTCCATTGAAAAATATGGAGCAAGACCTGACCTCATATATCTTTTACTTCCGGTAATTACGAGAGAAGAAGTAATTGTAGATGATGACATGGCCGAAACTACCCCCATCCTTTTTAAATCATTACTTAATGCTCCTAGACATATGTATTCTAAAAATCAAGCAAAATTAATTGAAATGAAGTATGATATAATGGTTAATAATTTTAGAGAAGTATATCATAACACATTTAAATCTTTGTTGTTTTTAAAATATTATTTAGAATCAAAAAAAATTCCATGGTTTTTTAGTTCTTGGTCAAACGATTTCACCGAACGCGGAATAAAAGCGTATTTGCCAAGCATTGACGTTGCAGATATTAAAATACCTAAGGCATTGGACCAACATCATGTGGATATAGATTTTTCGGCGTGCCCCGATGAAGGGGTATATCACATGGCAAGAGATGGAATGCATTGGGGTTCAATTTTTCATAATACCTTTTCAAATAAGGCGTATGATATCATCATAAATACTTCAATGTTTTCAGAAGTGAGGAGCAAATGGAAAATTTAGTAGTATGCGGAGATAGTTTTAATTACGGGATAGGATGTAGTGATCTTGCTACACAGCCGTTTGGTGTATTGGTGGCAAAGCATTTTGATCTCAATTTAATAAGATTAGCCCGCGGTAGTGCAAGTAACTATGCGATACATCTTCAAGCAGAATTTGCAGTCAAATTAAAACCAAAATTAGTTATAATAGGAACTACGTCTACGGATAGATTTGAATGGGTCGCTGAAGGCAAAGAATTAAATCATACTCCTACACTTTATGATTTGTGCTATCACAATTATCCGCCGCATCATTTGCCGCAGCCGATGCATGATAAACCAATGAATTATTATTTGGGTGAGACGGTACACCGAGTACAGTATGCTCCTAAAATTTTAACAGAGCAAATGCCGGCGATTTTTGAATATAGAAAATTAAAAAGAAATGAAGGACTGTATGATTATTATTCTAGACTACATACAGAGCCATTGGATAAATTAGAACTTATTGAGAGATATTATGTAGAAACCTTTAATAGTCATATAAAAGCTGACTATGATAAAGGAGTAATTTTAAAAGCCTATAGGAAACTTAAACAAAACAATATTCCAACTATCATTTATAGTGAAGATATGGGATATAAAGATTATGTAGATGATGAAAGAGATTATTTTTGGAGTAATTGGAAACATTTTTCTGATAATTGGCCTGATAAATTTGGAAGCAAGCACGTAAGCGAAGAAGGAAATTATCATATAGCCAATAGGTTAATTGATTATATAACTAAAAATGATTTTTTAAAATGAACCATACTAAAAAAGTAAGTAAACATTGGGGACATGAACTTTGGATTGCTGACGGGATTAGAACGCCCTATGCACTAAAACGTATTCTGTTTAAAGCTGGCAATCGCACGAGTTTACAAGTACATCAATATAAATTTGAAACTAATTATGTATTGAGTGGAACTGGCAAATTGTACAGAAGTAAAGAAGCACTTGATATTGATACTTTTTTGTCTAATGGATTAACTTCTGCTCAAGTTGAGGAATATGAATCTTCATTTGAGATTATAGAATTAGTAGAGGGTGTTTCATTTGATGTACACCCAGGATTTGTTCATAGGGTGGTGGCAACTACCGACCTTGAATTTATTGAAGCAAGTACTACAGAACTTGACGATGTAATACGATTGCAAGATGACAGTGGAAGAACTCATGGTAGAATATCATATGAGCATGAATAAGAGGATTACTTTATGAAAATAGGGATTTACGGAGATAGCTTTGCTTGTATAAATACCAAATATGAGTCCAAGATTGCTACAGACGGTGATGAAAAATCTTGGGTCGAAATGCTTGAAGAGGAACATGAAATAACTAATTTTGCAGTTATGGGAACTGCTTTTATGTTTAGTTATGAAATTTTTTTAAAAGAACATAAAAACTTTGACTTAAATATATTTGTTGTCAGTGATCACACACGAACTTATATAAAAGAATTAGATGGGATAAAAATTATGGGAGCCTATGATCAAAAATTATTTGACCAGGCTAAAAAATTACCCTTCTACCCAAAACAACAAATTCATTTAGATATATTGAAAAGCGTAAAACCTTATATTGAGTTATGGGCTGATTGGGAAATGATAAGACATGTACAACATGTACTTGTTAAAAATCTTTGGAATTTATCTCCCAATACACTAGTAATTCCGGGTTTCCATGATTCAATTGAGGGGTCAACTGTTGGGCTGAATAATTTAGCAATGCACGAATTAAAACTTATGACTAAAAAAGAAGTTGATACTAGGTTTTATTGTTTGCGTAAATGTCATTTTTCAAAAGAAAATAACAATGTGTTAGCCAAACTAGTAAAAGATGCTATTGAAAAAAAGAAAAAAATATTGCAACTATCATTGGATGATGTTGTAACCCCTAGCAATCCCAATCTTGGTTTTTACATAAAGCCTTATGATAATTTATTATTGTCCTCTTGGTTTACTGATTAATGAAAACCATTACTAATAACAAAAAACGCAAAGATGAAAATAGCAATATACGGTGATAGTTTTGGGGTTGTTAATACCAAATGGGACTTAGACTATATCGCTACAGCGCCTCTGAGAGGAGAAGCCTTGATTAATGACGGGCCCGCGTGGGTAGAAATACTAGAAGAAGAAGGACATGAAATAACTAATTTTGCATTTATGGGAACTGCTTTTATGTTTAGTTATGAAATTTTTTTAAAAGAACATAAAAACTTTGACTTGAATATATTTGTTGTCACCTCTCACCACCGAACTTATATAAAAGAATTAGACGGGCTGCGGATGTTTGGATATACATTTGCAGATGAAGAATACAACCGAGTTAAAAAATTGCACCCCTATTCAAAACAACAAATTCATTTAGATATATTAAAAAGTGCAAAAGTATATCTTGAACTATGGGCAGATTGGGAAATGATAAGACATGTGCAACATGTACTTGTTAAAAATCTTTGGAATTTAGCTCCTAATACACTTGTAATTCCGGGGTTTAATGATTCAATTGAGGGGTCAACTATTGGGTTAGATGATTTGGCGGTGCGTGAATTAAGCCTAGTAGTCAAAAAAGAAGTTGATAAGCATGATATATATAGAAACACAAGGTGTATGCGTAAATGTCATTTTTCAAAAGAAAACAATAATATGTTAGGTAAAAAAATAAAAGAAGCCATTCAACAAGAGAAAAAAATATTGCAACTATCATTGGATGATGTTATAACCCCTGGCAATCCCAATCTTGATTTTTACCTTAAGAAAAATTCTTTTTTTGATAGAATATAAACAATGAAAAAACTTGCATTATTATTTGGTGGAGAATTTAGAAATTTTTCACAATGTTTCCAAACATGGGAACCAATGAGAAAAGATTATGATATTTTTTTGAGTACCTGGTCAATCTCTAATTGGTATTCAGATAACTCTCCGTATCCTCCGCAACATAATAATAGAACGTTTGACGTAACTGAAGAAACAGTATTGTCTATTGTCGGAAAACCTCTTAAATATTTAAATATTGAAAAGCCTATTAATTTTTCTCATCGTGGTAATAAACAAATATACCATTGGCATCGGCTTTTAACCGCTCTAATTAATGTACAGTACGAATATGAATATGCTTTGATTACTAGACCGGACGCTAGTATAGTAAACCCATTAGAATTTTGGAAAATTTTTGACAATCCCCCGTCTGATAAATTATTTGGAGCATCTGAAGTTATTGGTATACCTCCGCC
>Ga0209084_1001793_pt1 | contig 17496 bp, 13 predicted proteins | sample C_130820_MF_Meta_FD_187309 | JGI IMG/M metagenome (GOLD analysis project Ga0209084, IMG submission 187309) | Freshwater microbial communities from Lake Croche, Canada to study carbon cycling - C_130820_MF_MetaG (SPAdes) (version 2) | ecosystem: Environmental > Aquatic > Freshwater > Lake... | reverse complement strand
GACTGAAACTCCACTCTATACCCATCCAGCAAAGACACCAACAGATGACACATTAGTTAATTTCAAACCTGTATGGCAAGAAAAGCCTGAATTGACACTAACAGATGAGGATGCAGAACAAGCCTTTAAAGAATGGGAAAAAACCGAAACATTCCCAGTTAGTAATATTGAAGCGCATGGATTTATCAATGGATTTAGATGGGCAATAGCAATACTAAGAAAGGCACAAGAGAAATGATTGAAACTTTAGTAAAACCACAACCTTTAGACAACGATGTTGCGGTAGTAAAAATTATCCAGCTGTTAGGTCAGCTAAGTTTAAACGACATACAATATATTCTGAGAATTATTGCTAAGGTCTATGGAAAGGTATATGAAAATGACGTGGAATCTACGACTAGTACAAATGTCTAATGATGAATGCCTTGATGATTTCTATATGGAGATCAGAGAGGTGTATTACGACCAGATTGGCAAGCCTTTGGGTCATTGCCGAGCTACTGCTGGCGGGGAAGATGCAAAAGAAATTAAACAGTACTTAACATGGGCTTTAGAAGCTTTGGATAAACCAGTATTAACTTTTGGAGAAAGCAATGGAAATATCAGTCAAGATAATCAAGGAGAATAAAGATGGTTCAGCCAACGCTGAGGTTAATTTTGATAAAGAAGGACTTGAAGTCCTTGTCCAATGGGGAATCATTGCTATGCTTACCAAGGCAGTTGATGAGTACAAAGTTAGACCCGATGAAGATGACGAAACTCTTATTAAGCGGGCTAGAGCAATTGCCAAAGAAAAACCCACCAAAAAGAAGTCTTTGGCGAAAAAGACAAAGTAAATGAAGTTCTTTGGTGTAGTAGGGTTTACCCTATTTTGGATTGCATTCTTTAATCTTGTTGATGTTGGGGTTCAAATGGGAATGAGAGAACCTGTTTACGCTTGCTCTGAAGTTACCAAGAAAGATCCCATAGATGTACAAAAGAAGTGCCGTAAATGAGTAGCTGGCTAATCATACTTACAGGTGTGATCTACAGCTACATAGCTGTTGAGCAGGCTTTTAAGGGAAATATGGGAATGGCTATTTGTTATGCTGGGTACGCATTTGGTAATGTGGGACTTTACATGATGGCAAAGTAGTGTAAAATGGTGCATTGCAACATAACTTATGGAGAAAACCATGTTTAAATTTGAAGATCAGTACAAACAGTATGAACAATTAGTAGAGCGCACCAAGCAAGTCTATGACTTTTGGCTCAATGCCGTAACTTCTACTTTAGAAGATTTGTACAAACCTAGAAAGAAATAAGCTATATTCTTTCTACAGAAAGGGGCTTATGCCCCTTTTTTGTTTCTCAAAGTGTACAAAATGTGTAATTAACTACACATTTAAATGAGCAGATGTCCTATGTTTGCATGAATTTTTATTGAAATTTCATGCACTTATACCAATGTATAACGCTGTATATCATAAGAAAAAGTTTCCCGAACGGGAAGAATTGATGAAAAAGTAGGTAAAAATAGGAAAATATTCCCGAACGGGCAATTTTGTAAGAAAAAGTTAATGACTCATAAATGAGTCCTTAAGCGGGTTAATGACTCATATATGTTACTTTACAATTAGCCGCCAAAACTTTACAAAATATGTCTAAAAAAAACCAAAAAGTATACACATAGGTAGCAATATGTATAGTAAATTGGTACTTATAGGTCACAACTCCAGCGGATCAAATCCCAGTTCATCGCTGATAACCTTGGTTCTCCTACGGAACTCCGCATCGTGATGTGACCATTTTAGGGTTTTCCAGCGACTCATATGAACGCATTCATGGATTAACACCCGAATAACTGTTGCTAAATGACCACACTTTTTGTCTGAAATGGTGATGACGTGTTCGTAATCTTCTCCATCATCATACAGATAAGTGCCCATAGTCTCAGGATCTGAGTCCACTACAAACTTGATCTGCTCAGGCAACGGCATATCCCACTTCTGAAATGGCTTCATGCAGTAGATTGCTGAATACAGATTACGAAGGATTGATGGGGTAAGCTTCATGTTTAAACCTTGTTGATGCAGCCACGAAATTCAAATTCATCTTCACCACAAACTTGTATTAGCTCTGGAAGCATTAGTCTGCCACGTTCAAACGATAGCAAAGCAAAGCCTGAGCGCCAATCCTTCGGTCCGTCTTCTGTGTAATGCACGAACTGCTCTGCGTTTGGATCGGCTAATGTTCCAGTCTGAATACCATATCTCGTTCCATTATAGTCACTCAGCGGATGTACCGTTAATTGGTGCGTATGCCCAGTTACGATATTGACCCCAGCGTTTAAACTGTTTGAACGACCAGCAGACCAACCACCCTTCCAACGATGCTTGATGCACGTATCCTCGTTTATCCAGTATGACCAACATGGTTTCCAATGCGGGAAATGGTCTTTAAGGGTAAACCCTGATACACCCTCGTATTGGGGAACTTGGGCGGCTAGGAACGTCTCAAAGCGGGCATCGTGGTTACCCAACGTCCATACAAGTTCAGCGCCTATAGAGGCATTTTGGATGTTTGCCATGAATTCTTGACAGGCTTCTAGCTCTTCTTTGACTGAGGGGCTATGTGTCCAGCCAATCCTTGGATGTCTACTGTTTTGGCTACCATCAAAAATATCTCCGTTAGCGATTACCACTTTAGGGCGAAACTCTTTAATGATCATTAGAAGAGCTTTGTAGGCGGTAGTGTATTGGTCGGGCCAAAAATGAGCATCTGAGAAGACCACAACTCTGCCTTTTTCCATCTCTATACCACGTCTAGCATTACCTACAACGTGTTCTAGTTTTTTAAGGGGGGAAAGCCTATTGTCGTCTAGGGTTGGTAGTTCAATCTTTAATCTAGTTTCAATAGACCGTCTTCTGTTATATACAGAGCGGACATCCATTCCATGCTCTGCCGCAAATTTCTGCGGACTACCTATTTTTAACCACGACTCTATAAACTGGTCGTCCGTAAGGAAATATTTTGCCACAAGAAGCCTCCGTAAATTGTTGAATTACAACAATAAATCATATACAACTTTTATGACAATTGCGAATTGTTTATCGTATACCTAGGGTATTTGCTAACTTAACACCTTGTTCAGCAACACGGTTGTATTGAGCGGTTAGTTTATTAACCATTTCTCTACGCTCATCAGGCGGTATATTCTGATTGTTGTTTGTGGCTTCAATTGCCTTGCGAATAGAAGTCATGGATGTAGCCACTCTACGTAAAGCGGGAGCAGATGCCATAAGCTTGCGCTTGTCTTCATCTTGCATAAGTTCTACTGCTTCTTTGCCTAGCCCAGTTTTAGTCATAGTGCTAAACTCTTGAGCTACTTGATTGGCGGTCTGCTCTATTTTATAGAAATCGGCAACGGCTTTATTAGAGTTTGGATCAGTTAAGAATGACTTAAAAAATGGTTGTTTAGCCAAGTTCTTAGAGGTAGGTTCTTTGCCTTGTACTGTAGTAACAAGCTGATCAGACAAAGTAAATGCAAATGTGCCAGCCTCTGCAAAGAAACCTTGAGTTAAGTTATCAATCTTGGCGGGGGATAGACCTATTACACCCAAGCCAGCTTGACTTAAAAACTTAGCAGTTTCGCTTGCATTTCTGCCACGCATCTCAACTGGCAGTCTGCTTTCGCCAATACTTTCAATTGGGTTGCCAGTAAAGAATGAGTAATTAGCAATTGTTTCTAAAATTGGTTTAACACCTTGTGGTATAGGAACACCACCAGTAGGCAAGTTATGCATGAACCCATCATAGTAAGACTTAATTACTTCTTTGCCTGTTGAATTGCCATACAAGCCACGTATAGCCACTTCTGGCAATGTTTTAAACAGGAATCCAACCTCATACGGTACTGGAATCTTAATAAAACCTTCGCCTGTTGGATTTTTCATTAACCAGTTATTGTCTTTAACGTAGTCAGGTAACTTTTTGTACTCGTCATCGTCTTGCATCAACATAGCGTAAGCGATGCTGCTGCCAAACATTAACGCAGCACGTTGTTTAAACAGCTTCTGTGCGGCAGCCTTCTCTGCTGGTGGTAGTCCGTACCCTGTAGCCGCACGGTAAACGGTATCCAAAGACGTAATAGACGCAGATAAGAATGGAATCATCTGACGTAGAGCGTTTAAAGTCTCTGAGTTACCATGAATCATAAAGTTGATGGATTCACGGGCTTTCATAACAGCAAAGTTAGTTGCCTGTTCTTCGGTCATGCCTTTGTCTAAACCAACTTGCTTCTCTTTCTTAAAGATAGCTACACGAGTTGCGGCATCGGATGCTTCATGGATTTGTTGCACTTTATGCAACATACCGCTTATCTTACCTTTAGGTAGGCGCTCTTTACCAGATTGCTCAAGGTAAGTTTGTAAGTCTAGGGTGCTATCGTATTGACCGATTACTCCACGTTCAGCCAAGATACGAGCTTCTGGAGAGTTATTTGCAAGGATATTAATAAACTCTTTGGCGGAATGGAATGGGGTGGTGATCCCGCTATTAGCCACTAAAGCCGCATGGATTGGATCACGAATTAACTGACGAATCCAGAACATTGGGTTCATTAAAGCACCGTAACGGAGGACGTTAGTAGCCCCGCCAAAGAACTTCAGTAAAGGATTTAATTCGTAATGGAATGCTTCAAATGCGGCTAAGTCTATTGGATTATCTACAATGACATGAACCACACCATTTTCATCAGCATACTGATTAGTAGGATCTTTGTACTTTAAATTGATGCCTTTGGTCAAAGGTGCGCCAACTTCTTTGCCATTTTTCATTCTGGTTGGAATAGAGGCTGCACCAGCTAATTCTAATTGTTGTACCGCAATTTTTCGTACTTGATTTTGGTAAGCAGCTGCTAACATAGAAGCGTATTGTTTATCTATGTTTTCCCAAATGTTGCGTTTTAACAGGATTGGATCGCCATTCTCATCTTTCTGAATGACACCATTTTTATCTCGCAAATACTCAGCGCCTTTAAGTTCGTGAACCTTGCCGACAGACTTTAACCCTGATGCGGTAAAGCCTAACTGATCTGCCATCATTATCTCAAGATCAGCATATGAAGCCGCCAAAGACACATAGTTTTTCTTAGAGCGGAATTCATCGGCTTTTTCTTTGTCGAATAGCCCAACTTCTTCCCACAAATTAATCAATCCAGTATTGACGTTCTTCCAAATATCAAAAATTTGTTGTAGCTCAGGAACGTTTTTAAGTTGCTCTTCCGCCCACTTGATCTGCTCAGGCTTAATCTGTTTTTCTCTGTTTACGTGGTTCTTAACACTCTTTTGCTTCTTGTTGTAAACCCTGTCTTCTTCTATGATTTCTTTACCACGAAGAGCACGAGCCACGTCAGCAACAAAGGTTCTGCTATCCAAACCAGAGTCAATGACGTATTGGTTATCATTTAAACGATCTGCTATTGCCTGGCTGTTGGCTAAGTTGTTTACATCATCCCTCTTAATAACAAGAGATCCATCAGAATTAACAACTGGAATTCCAGTTTGCAAACCATTACGAATAATGTTGATGGTTGAAGCCTTGCCTCTAGCCAACAAGTCAGCACGTAACACACCATTTTTATCGTAAATTGGTTGGTTTTCTAACCGCTTAGTCAGAGATGAATTAGGGTCAATAAACGCTATGCGAGCTTCCATCCGCTTTTCTGGGTCTTTAAAGAAGTTAATAACGTTGGTAATGGTGTCGGTTAAACGTTTGCCAGCGGTTTCATTTGGCGCAAGAGATGTTAATGATCCTTGTGGAGGCGCATTAGGAGATAAAGAAAAACGAATATCAGAAGATTCTGTTGGCTTTTGATTAAAGACAGATTTAATTTGATTTGGTTTAAACGTAATATAAATATCTGAAGCGTGATCCGCTAGTTCTTCGCTAGGTGCGTCATAAACATTGCGTAAAATTACACCATCAGCACCGCCTCTTCGTGCGGCAACTAAACCATCGTGGTTTACTGACTCCCAGTTGCTATAAAAACGTTCCAATTCTTTTGGAACAATTTTAGAAAAGTTCTTTACAGTGCCATCTGGATAGGTTAATTCGTGTGTTTTGGCATCATAGATAGCAGGATTCTTAATGCTTAAATATGCTGGAATAACGTTTGGAGCAGCTCCCTCGCCACGATCAGCTTTTGCATATCCACTAGCTAATTCTGGAGAAGAAGTAAACCAAGTTGCCCCAAACTGCAATTTGTTTTTATTTTTTTCAGAAGATTGGTCATCCCAGCTTCTTGGAAATCCAGCGCCAAAATAATTTAAAATTTTAGTAATTGGATCTCTTTTGTCTGGTCTTCCTTTAAATTCTGTAATATCAGAAGTTGTGCCATGATAAACAACCAATGGCTTACCATCATCATTTAAAACCTTGCTGTTGCCAAACCACTGTTTAAACTGCGGTGTATCTGGCGCAGCCAAAGATAACTTTTTCTTAACACCTAACGTGCCAGTTTTACGTGGCAAGTTTTGAGCTTCTTCATCAATCTGGTTTGGAGTTGTGACTTTAGGGGTTGGTTTAATAAATTTAGGAACTTCAGTTTGTACAATGTCACCAGTTTCTGTGGCACGTACAGAAATGCCTTTAGCCTTTAATCCTGTCTCTTCTACTGGTGGCTGAATGTTTCTACCGCTCCACTTAGGGTTGCCGTATCTACGTTGTACGTTTGGATTACTATACATAGTAGTGACACCATAAAATCCGTTCATTGGAGTTACAACCATTGCATCATCGGTCTGTGCGTCATACAGAATGAATTGTTTGCCATCTGCGTAAACACGATTAAAACGTTTAGATAGGCTCTCAATATGAAGGATTGTGTCTTCTAGAGCTTCTTTGGTAACGACTACTGGGCGGTGAGCAACGTCTGTTAAAGCACGTTCTAGGATGTGTTTAGCACCGTAGGCTTTGCCTTTTTCATTGCCCCTAGTTCCAATTTGGAGGCGGATAGGACGTTTAGGGAATGGCGAGTTAGTAGGCATAAACCCTAAGTTACCTAGAGCATTAGGGTTCTTATCAGACGTGAGGAATGTGTCAGGCTCTAGCTTGTTTAAAGCAAGAGAGAAACGAATGTCTTTGGATTCTGTAGGCGCTTGGTTGGTAAACGACTTAATTTGATTTGGGTTGTAAACTGCAAGGTTTTTATGCCCACCTTCTTGAACATAAAAAGCATCAAATCCAGCACGTTTAACTAAAGTTTGAAATTCTGGGCTTTCAATGGTTACCCAAGATCCAAATTGTATATTGCTACGGAATCTATCTGGATTGAAACCAGCACTAGATAACAATTTTTGAGTTTCTTGTTCGGTTGCTACACTTAATACCTTGTCCAAATCTTTTGATTTTGTATAGTCAAACGGATTGGATGCTTTAACAAACACAGGGAGAATGTTTTGACCGCTTTCTGTGCCCATCATGTGTTCCATGATGTCAGAAAGACCAGAATTTATATACCAATCAGATGGAAGGTTCTCTCTTTTATTAATTTCAGAAAGTTGTTTAGCCCTATCAGCGGTGATCATTCGATCATCTCTGGCAATCTTAATGGCTTTCTTAACCATTGCCCTTTGTTCTTTTTCTGGCAAAGCTTCAAAATCCATACGGTGCATGGTGTTTTCTGAAAGCTGAGAAAACTGTCCAGCAAAACTAGGACTGTCTGTTAAGAATATAGCGTTGGCTTGTTTGGCTCTAAACTCTGTAATATCACGGGCAGTTCCGTGGTAATAGACTTTAGGTTTGCCATCGGAGTTGACAATCTTGCTGTCGCCAAACCACTGTTTAAACTTTTTGGTGTCTGGTGCGGAAATGGAATACTTAGGAGACTGTTGAACTGCTTGAGCTTGCGCTTCAGTAGCTTGGTCATAGTCCTGAGCAAGTACCCCAGTTTCATTGGTAGGACGCTTGTTATTGGTAGGCTCATAAGCCATAAACACAACGTCAGGTTCACCATCATTAAACTTGCTAAATGTTTCTTTGTTCCAATCTGGTGGTTTATGCTCTTCGTTCCACTTTAAACGAGATGCAATTTGGAAACCATTGTTGAAATAGAAATCTGGTAATACTGTATCAAAACAGTCAAGTTTTCTACCGCCTTCTTGAATTGCCAATTGCATGATGCCGTTTACACCACCAATATGAGGAGGTTGTGAAAACACCGAGACGATGTCGTTATCCTTGAGTGCAAAGCCAGCTTTGCCATCGTCAGTCATAAACATACGCATACCAGCGTAATCTTCTACTGGGTATACATATACCGATGCACCGTATGGGTTGTTTTCTTTAGAGTCGGCAATAGCCTTTTCAAACACGGGAGCGGATTCCGCACTAAATTCATAGAACTTAGGCGGGGTAATGCCAATACTATTTAATGCATTTTTAAACTTAATTACAGGGGAATACTCTGCAATTGCTTTTTGACCTAAAACCCGAAAGCCTTTGCCATCTTTTCCGCTTCCTCTGCGGTAAGTTTGGGGTGTCTCCGCATTGTATTCTCGATAGGATTGTAAGATTCCTTTGGCGAGGAAGTGCTTGAGTTCTTTGCCAGCAAAGCCTGAAACTCTTCCTTGGGCGCTAGTTTCAACGGGTTGTTCTTGATTGCCTCGTTGTACTGCTCTTGTTCTGTTAGCATAATCGTCCTCTATTTTTTTGGCTGTTTTTTCAATTAACTCTTCTGGTACACCATTTTGCTTTGCTAACTTAGCCGCTGCGTTGGCATAGTCAGGAGCCTCGTCATCTTTATAACTTTCTGATATGTTGCTTTCTTTTGCTGCATCATACAAACGTCTTTCAGAATACCAGAGAGCGGCTTGTAAGTCTGCCATTGTAAGGTTTGGATAGTCTTTTTTCTGTAAATCTTTTAGGATGTTGTTAAAAATCAACCTAATGTTGTTACGTTCACCACCACCTTTAGGGGCTTCTTTTTGACCATCAATGTAACCGTTTAAAGTATTGGCGGACAAACGCAAGGCATTGCCGCTTGGAGTTTGGCTGAGATACTCTCTTAAATCCTTCTTGCCAAAGATCTTTGCTAAACGCTCAGAGAAAGCCGCAATAGATGCATTGTCCTTAAGGATCGCATCAATTTTCTCTGGTGTCATTGGCTCGCCAAGAACAGTCTCTAGGTTTGCACGTAGGGTAGCATCAGTTCTAAGTTTGGATAGGGCGGCTCTAGTTTCCTTGGTGTACTTCTCTACCATGTCTGGACGTTCTGTAATCAAAGAACCTGTCCAGCGACCCCATGTACGCATCAGCCAACGATCCATCGTTAACTTGTCAAAGATACCGTTTAAATTGCTAAAGAACCCGTTACCAATTTTTGGACCTAGAATAGCTGCGCCTAATACTTTGGTATCTGCAAGCTCTTCTGCCAACGGTAGGTTGGTAATTCTTCTTAATTGGTTGACTGTGAACTCAGTAGCCATGAACTGACGTACATCATCAATTCCGTACTTTTCTACCATCTTGTTGTAAGTGTCTAAGCCTTGGTTAATAGCTTCTTGGGCTTCGCCAGCTTGAATATCGGTTGGCATCTTTCCAGTTTCTTTAAACTGTCTATACGCTTGTTCAGCCAGCTCAAAGTTTTTGTCTACCTTCATGCCGTTAGATGTAACGGCTAGTGCCCAAGTAAAAGCAAATTTAGCATCAGGATCTGTATTGATCTCTGGATGCATCAAACCAATAATGTTTAAAGCCTTCTCTACAGTCTTGTCATACCAGCCAACTGCGTTAGGTTGCTTCTTCAGGGAGAACTCAGCGTCCTCTAAACCAATTTTGTTTAAATGTTTAACTGTCTTGTCTTCCATAGAAGAAAGATCTAACCCACTCTTCTTAGCGGCATCTAAAGCACGGCTCTGTAGCTCTACTTTTAACTCTCTATTGGTCTTAAAATTGCCAGCACGAGCCAGTTCATCAGCGGCTTGTAAGTTGGATACTTTAGCTAAAGAGTACTTAAAGTCTTTCTTTGAACCAAACTTAGCGTTTTTAGCCAGCACGAGCGGACCAATTTGAATTACTTCATCCGCACTTAATATTGGTTGCGTTGTTTTGCGGTCATAGAAATAGCTATGACGCTCTGGATCCATGCCTACTTGCGTCCACGCTGGGTCGTTTAAAGCGGCTTGCATCTTTTTGGTTGCAGTTTTTTCGTTTACAGGAGTCCAATCTCCCATAATCCTAGCGCCAGGAAATTTGGCTTGTGTTTTATCTTTTTTGTCTTTTGCAGCTCTTGCGTAATTTAAAAACAAATCTGGATTTTTTATTTCAAATGTGGCATTTTTTACTGCTGATACGTTTGAATATGTAACTCCAAACGGCATGGAATCATCGCCTTCATTATGAATAGAGTTTATCCATGCACCTTTGTTGGTATAGGCAGGAATATCTAAGCGCAGACCAACTCGATGACCTTTAGGAATCTCATTGGTTTTGCCGTATTTTAATTGTTGATTTTTGTCTAGAGCATTTACCGCTTCTTCTGTAGTCGTTGGTTGCGGCACAAAATCATACGGAAGAATTGGTTTGTATCTGTTGACTAGTTTATCGTACTGAGCGGCAGTCATTTCGCCGTTGGCAACTTTTTCTGCGGCAGCAGTTAATTCTGGTACACGTTTAGTAACATCTTTAAAGCTCATATCCAATCTGCGGGTATCAGGCTTGGCATATCTAGCGCCACCCATTGTTCCTTCTGGGGCAGCTACTTGCTCTCTTGTGCCTGACTCAAGGCTTCTAAAGATACTATCTGCGCTTTGGAATCCAGCACCAGTAAAGCCATTACGTAAAGCTTCAAACATTAGCTTGAGCTTCTCGTAGATAGCACCAATCATGCCCTCTGGAGCGCCATTCTTGTCAAAATATCTAAACGCTTCAGCAATAGCTTCTTCGTGGATATAGTCTTCAAAACCAGCTAAAGTCTTATTCTCTTTCTGGTAGATTTGTTTGTACTGCTCATACTTACCAGTATCTTTAATAAAAGTCTTAAGCCACTCGCTCTTAGCCTTGTTGTTTAAAGCTGACCATTCGTTATCTTGAAACCCGCCTAGCTGTTTTAACGCATGGATAGACTCATGGCGCATAGAACCCATAGGATTTGGCTTATCTAGGGCTACGTGGATCAGGTTATTAGCCCACATACCATCGGCTCTACCGTTTTCGATAGAATCCATGACCTTCAGACCTACGTTTTCTAAGCCAAAACGTTTCATTTCTGGGAGTAGCGCTGCCGCAATTTGAGGCGCACTTTCCCTGACTGCTGGGTTGTAGATATTAGGGTCGGATTGTTTTGCTTTTTCCTCGGCTTCTTGTGCCTTTGTAGGCTCTAAAACGGGCGCTGGAGGCGCTGTTTCACCTCGGCTCATAGCTCCGATAGGGGCGGCTGTAATAGCGCCTATAGCGGCATCTCTAGCGGCAGATCCAATAACACCTTGCATAGGATCTACGTCAAATCCTTCTCTAGCCAAAGCAAGGTTAGTTGCGTATTGTTCTTGACCAGACTGTAAACCTTCTGGGATGGCTTCGGATAAAGCAGCCATTCCTGCTCTGGGCAGCATATTAGCGTTTAAACGAGTAGCAACGCCAGGCGTTACTAAGCTTTCTGCACCATATCTACCAGCCGCAGCTCCTAAAACTGCCCCTAAACCAAGTTGAGGAGCATTTGCTAACGAGTATGCTTGTGCCTGAGAAGCCTTTTCAGCCGCTACTTCTGGGCTTTCGCCCTTAGCTTCAAGCTCTCTTTTAACGTTTTCGTAGATAGAGCCTTTAATTGCACCAGTACCTTGCAACGCACCTAAACCAGTATTGATTGTTCTAGCAGCTGGCACTACAAAACCAGCTAATCTAGCTCCAGCGCCTAGACCGCCAGCGGCTACATAAGGGGCAAAAGAACCCGCTGCTTGAGCAATAGATTGAACTGGGGCTTCAGTTACACCGCCTAGATAAGCTTTAATTTCTTCAAGAGTGCTACCAGATTTAACGGCTTCATCTATGATCTGTTGCCGTTTTTGCATTTCTTCAATGCGTTGCGGTCTGTATTGTTTACCAAGTCTTTCTTGAATGCCGCCAAGATATTCAGATGCAACGTTATCTGCGCCAGCTATATCGGTTAAAGACTTACCAGCGCCAACTACACCTTGTTTAAACGCAGTAGCAATGTCACCCAAGTTGCTGGTATTTTGTTTTATTTGCTTTTCTTCGGTAATTCTAGCGGCAGTGGCTTGAATTACAGACGGATCTGTATTATCTGGAAACTCTAATATAGTCCCATCAAAGAGTTCTGCATTAATTGGCATAGTTATCCAGCTATTTGCTTACCTTTTGAATCAAACCTTATTGTAGTGCTTTTTTGCGGTTCAACTCCCATATCTCCATAAGCCCTTTTATATAAAGATCTTGCAGTTGGGCTATTAAGTATTTTTTCTTCTGCAGCAGCTCTTGCAACTGGATCAGCTGTTAACAAAGGATTTTTATCCAAAGACTTTATTGCGTTGTTAATATGAGTTTCATACTGACCAATAGCAATTTTTTGTTGCTCAGTTCCGAGCTTTTGAACATCTAAGTTATATTGCTGTTGTTGAACGCCTCGTTTATACAAAGCATTTTGTTTGGCAAGATCTTCTACACCCTGATAACGGGTAGCGTACAACATACTCTTATCTAAGGCAGATTGTTCAGCGGCACGTTGTTTGTCTGCTTCTCTTAAATTTTGAACGCCAGCTAAAGCGCCTTGACCAATGTTAGCCATAGCGTATGGAGATGTACCGCCAAGAATTCCTAACCCAGCAGTAAGTAAAGCCATGTTTTTATCATCGCCTCTTCGTGCTTCCATTGCCGCTTCACGAGCTAACATTTTTTCCATGTATTGATCAAGTCGAGATTTAGGAGTTTCTTGAGCCTGTGTTGACGCATTTCTACCCATATTCTCGGCTTGGAACAAAGCGGCAGCTTGATCAAAATCTTTGAACTCTTGGGCTGTAGGAACATTGCTACGTACGGGAACATTCTGTAATTCTGGTGGCATTTTTGGAGGCACTACTTTAGGGCTAATCATATTTTTATTAGCTTGTGCAGCAGCCTTACGTTGTTCTGGCAAGTCCATAAAATATTCTGCGGGAATCTCACGTGTTTTAGATCGTGGTATATATGTTTCTGCACCGCCAATAGGCATACCAGAAAATGGATCGTATTCGGTGTTTTCTTCTACGTATCCTTTGCTGGCAAAATGTTGAACTTCTCCGCCATAAGCAAAAGCGGCAGTAGCTTTATGGGCACCCTCTTGGCGAACAATTGCATTAGCTAGTAGTTGTCTAGCGGCTGGCGTATTTGGAATTTTATCATTTGGACCTATGCCAAGCATATTAGCCACATTCTTAGAATAAACATCCACCTTATTGTTGTCTTTTTCTGGTGCATAAACAGAAATAAACTTAGTAGGAGTATCTAAACCTCGGTTTAATTTAATACCAATGTCATGATGTAGCGCATTTAATCCCGCTTCTGGTGAGTCAAACATGGCAAATTTACCTTTACTCAGACCTATTTGACCAGGATATGCAAATCCAGAAGGACGAAGATTTCCTACGTTATATCTACGTGCTTGGTCTTCATCGGTAACTTGTTTAGCTTGTTTGCGACCAGAAGCAATTCCTACATCTTTGCCTGAGTTTGCAAAAGTTTGTGGGGAACCTTTAGCGTGTCGAGTTTCAAACGTTGGAGTGTAGTCATCTTCTCCCGCATTCATAGCCCGCTCAATCATGGAGTTATAGTCAGCCTCTTCTAAAGAGTCTTCGTAGTCGTCATCTTCATAATCAGACATACCGCCATCAGCAAACGCAATAATTCCACCGCCAGCATACTGACGTTCTGGAATAGGCAATTGACCTACACCCATGTCTTGTGGCATCTCTTGCGGCATTGGTTGTTGCATTGGAGCCATTTGTTGTGGCATCTGTTGTGGCATCTGCTGAGGCATTTGTGGTTGCTCTGCTTGAGCATTTTGCGCCATCAACTGCTCCATTACTGTAGGAGGGGTTTGACCAGCTCCTTGTAATGCATTTTGTCTTGCAAAAGCGTCAGCCATCTCTGCTTTACGAGCAAGAATAGGAGCCAACATCTCTTCGCTGATTTGTTTTTTCTGAGCCATCTGCATAATCATGGCTTGCGGCAAAGCAGCTAAATCATCAATTGAGCTGTTTTGTTGTTTGATTGCGCTAAGAATACTCATAGTTCACCTTATCTTGGACTGCCAAACATATTGTAGAGAGATAGACCTGTTAAGCCCATACCAGCCAATTGACTAGCAAAACTTGGCGGAGGAGTGGTTTGTGAACCTGATTGACCTGTTTGTGTCAATGGCACACCACGTACCAAGTTATTCATTGTTTCTAAATTAGATACTGGATAGTTCAATTTTGTCATTAAGTCTTGATACTGAGCATCTAATTGCTGTTGTTGTGTTGCACGCTGTAGGTCACCATAAGCGCCTTGAGTTTTAATACGGTCAATGTCAGAAGCTTGTTGAGCTGTACCCAATACACCCATTGTTTGACCTAACTGACCATATGTAGCTGCAGCTTGTCCATATCCAGCGGCTTGAGCTGCTTGAGCTTTTTGCGCTGCATCAAATGCGTTTTGCATACCTGTGGCTTGGATGTTACCCATCTTTGTCTGTAGATTACGTTCGGCTTCAGACTGCATTAATGCATTACGAGCGCCACCATAAGTTCCTTGACGGGAGGAGGCAAGGTTAGCCCCTACCAAATTCTTCTGTGCATCACGCATTGCCTCAGCTTTATTTACGTCAATGACATTTTGCTGATAAGGGGACATGAAAGATTGCACTGCGTTTGGATCATTAAAACCAGCTAAGGCACCAAGACCAAGAGCATTAGCACCAACTCCTAAATTAGCAGCACCCGTGCCTTGCGCAAACTGTCCAGGCGTATTCATTCCCTGTAATTGTGTGCCAATTTGTTGTTGCATTGGCGATAGACCAGCAACACGACCAGAGCCAGCTAAACCAGCCGCCTTGAGCGGGTCGCCATACATGGTGTTGTAGTCTTTGGACAACAAAGTTTGTGCAGTGGGCAGTACCCCACCAGTACCAGTAATATATGGTCGTAAGACCTCTGGAACGTCCGTTAACGAGGTTGAGATTGAGGTAGATGTTGCCATGTTTTATCCTTTACGCAAGTAAATATTTGCGTGGGTTAATTTGTTTGCCTTGAGATTTACGACCAGTACGTGCTGTACGCACTTTATCCATCATTGAATATAGTTGTTTTGCACCAGCTTTGGAAGAACCGTTACCCAAATGAGAAACTACATCAGCTGGAATTACAAACTCACCATCAGCTAAACGAGCTTCTTGTTTACCATTAATAGTTGCAGGAATATCATCGCTCATGCCATCGCCACCACCTGACAGGAAACGTGGAGCCATACCGCCAGCAGCATAACCCAGCATACCACCATCAAAATTAGTCATTGGGCTTCTATTTGGCATTCCTGTTTGATCGTCTGGCGGATTTACTGAACCACCCATAGCATACAAAGTAGAGCCGTAGTCGCCACGACCATATAAAGTGTCTTCAGCATTATTTCTGCCGTAGTAAGTCTCCCCAATAGATGTATCTCTACTAGGGTTTGTACTAAATGGGTTCTTTTTAACTACGTCAGCAGCATAATCACGTTGACGGTTAATTTCTGATACCGCTTTGTCATATTCAGCTTGAGCAATATTTCCAGCGGCTTTCTGTTGTTTTAAGAATTCCATTTGCGCATCTTGGTCAGCAAGGCTCATTACTCCATAAATAGTACCAGCAGTAGACATTAATGGAGCCATAGTGGTGCCAGCTTTAACTGCTGCAGTAGCAGCTGGGTTTATGTTTCCAGTAAGAACATTTTTAATACCAGAACCTGTATCACTTATTCCTTGACCGACATTCTTTAATGTACCGCTATAGTCATAATTAGCTACCGCATCTTTAGCGTTTACACCAGCTTTGTATATATCTGATGGGGCATTCATTATATCTGTACCAAGCTGAGATGCACCCTCAGTAAACTTTGTAGCAGCCTGACTTGCTGCATCACTAAAATTACCACTTAAAACGTTGTCCATAAAGGATGTTGGTTGTGGTACTGATTTTAGGACATTAGCAGATTCGCTGGCTAATGCGTTAGTCATTTGATTAGCGGAATTTTTTGCAATTTCGTCTGCTGTTCTTTCAACTGCTGTTGCGCTTACTGGAGCCACTTCTTCGGATACTGGTAATAAAGCTGCATCAGGCGCACCGCCAGCAGCTCTTAAATACTCTCCTAATTCAGATGTGGCATACGCTGTTGCGCCACCAATCATAGCGCCTTGAAGATTAAACTTGCCGCCTTTATGCATTACGCCAGAACCATTTAAAGCACCTATGCCAACAGCCAAAGGTTGACCGCCTGGAATCATGGATGCAACCACCTGAGCAACCGTACCCCATCCTCCCGGAATAGCCTTTCCAACCGCTTTATCAAGACTGGCTAATCCAGCACTAGCTGGCTGAACAATAGCTTTCTCTAAAGGTTGAAATATCTGAGTACCTACATTATTAAGAGCTTTATTAATGTCACCAACTATAGGAGTTGTGTTAATTGTTTTGCTAAGACTACTACCAGGATTAAATGGGTTTATTGCTGCTACAGCCTGTTGAACTGGTTTAAATACACTACCAATACTAAAGAATTCGGGTAAACCCGTAGTAGGGTTAATAGTGCCAGAACCGCCCAATGACTTTAATAATTTAGCTTCATCCGAACTAATATGAGCCACCATATCATCGTTATAGCGACCATATTTAGGCAACTCTTGAGCTAATGCTTTTAGACCGTGGGCTTGTCCGCCCTGTGCGTAGTAGTTCATACGAACCTCTTGGGGTTATTTGGAGTTAATTTTATCATGTTTAAACGGTAGTTCCACTAGCATTTTTCCATACGGTGCCATTCCACCAGATAGGATAACCAAGGGTGGTATCAAAGTAAAACTGCCCTATTTGTAGGTCTAATGTAGGTCTATTTGCCGTTAAACCATATTCTGGGGTGGAATTAGCTATATTAAATAGGTCAAGACGGTTAAAGTACAGGCGTAAAGCGTTTTGAAATTGGTTCATTTGCGACTGATCATACTCAGTCGGTTGCAATGGAAGTGCGGGAGAACGGGCTTTATAGATTGGCATTAGCGTTTTCCGTCTGTTCTTCCGTCTAAACGGGGGCTACCTAACTGCCATTGAACGCCTATGTCAGACGATGATATTTTAAAGCCCATCTGACGTGCCCTAGCTCGCAAGAATACTTGGTCTGTATATACATCAACCGAGGTTTCAATTACGTTTCTAGCTGGGGAAGTATTGTATGGGGAACCGTTAAAGTTTCTAGGCTTCATAGTTAACAATACAGACGGAGTAGGATTGGTCACCA
>Ga0209084_1001792_pt1 | contig 17497 bp, 13 predicted proteins | sample C_130820_MF_Meta_FD_187309 | JGI IMG/M metagenome (GOLD analysis project Ga0209084, IMG submission 187309) | Freshwater microbial communities from Lake Croche, Canada to study carbon cycling - C_130820_MF_MetaG (SPAdes) (version 2) | ecosystem: Environmental > Aquatic > Freshwater > Lake... | reverse complement strand
GAGTCGATGAAGACCCATATGGAAGGCTTGATCCACCATTTCAAGCTTTTCACCGAAGGCTTTCATGTGCCGCAGGGCGAGGCCTATGCTGCGGTGGAGCACCCCAAGGGCGAGTTTGGCATTTACATCGTCAGCGACGGTGCGAACAAGCCTTATCGCCTGAAGATTCGTCCCCCTGGTTTTGCCCACCTGGCCGCGCTCAATGAAATGGCCAAGGGCCACATGATTGCCGACGCGGTGTCCATCATTGGCACCATGGACATTGTTTTTGGAGAGATAGACCGATGATGTCGGATGCCACCAAGGCGCGCTTTGACCGCGAAGTCGCCAAATACCCTGCGGACCAGAAGCAGTCGGCTGTGATGGCCTGTCTGGCTATCGTGCAGCAAGAGCTCGGTTGGGTCAGCCCCGAGAGTGAGCGTGTGGTCGCGGAGCACCTGGGCATGGCGCCTATCGCGGTGCACGAGGTGACGACCTTCTACAATATGTACAACCAGCAGCCCGTGGGCAAGTACAAGCTCAATGTGTGCACCAATTTGCCCTGCCAGCTGCGCGGTGGTGCCCAGGCTTTGGCCCATTTGGAGGGCGCGCTGGGCATACACGCCGGCCAGACCACGGCCGACGGCCTCTTTACCCTACAGCCTAGCGAATGCCAAGGCGCCTGCGCCGACGCGCCGGTGCTCTTGGTCAATGACCGCCATATGTGCAGTTTTATGAGCTCTGAGAAGCTTGACCAGCTGATCGCCGACCTCAAGCATGCGGAGGGCGCGCAATGACGCTGCAACAAGTATTGGCACCTTTCCAGGCGACAGGCCGGGAAAGCTCTTTCCATGGTCGCCACAAAGGCGCCCAAATTTTGGCCGATTTGGACGGCAGCAACTGGGGCATTGCCGCCTACCAGGCGCGCGGCGGCTACCAAGCCTTGCGCAAAATTCTCGGGCAAGATGGCGGCGAAGGCATGACGCAAGACCAAGTCATTGCGACGGTCAAAGAGTCCGGTTTGCGTGGCCGTGGCGGCGCCGGGTTCCCCACGGGTCTGAAGTGGAGCTTCATGCCGCGCCAGTTTCCTGGCCAGAAATATCTGGTCTGCAACTCGGACGAAGGCGAGCCCGGCACCTGCAAAGACCGCGACATCATGCAGTTCAACCCGCATACGGTGATTGAAGGTATGGCCATCGCGGCCTATGCCATGGGCATCACGGTGGGTTACAACTACATCCACGGCGAGATTTTTCAGACCTACGAGCGTTTTGAAGCCGCGCTAGAAGAAGCCCGCGCTGCGGGCTTGTTAGGCCAGAACATCATGGGTAGCAATTTCAGCTTTCAGCTGCATGCAGCGCATGGCTTTGGCGCCTATATCTGCGGTGAAGAAACGGCATTGCTCGAATCGCTGGAAGGCAAAAAAGGCCAGCCGCGCTTTAAGCCGCCGTTCCCTGCCAGCTTTGGCCTGTACGGCAAGCCCACCACGATCAACAACACCGAAACGTTTGCGGCCGTGCCTTGGATCATCCGCAACGGCGGAGCGGCCTACCTGGCCTGCGGCAAACCCAATAACGGTGGCACCAAGATTTTTTCGGTGAGCGGCGATGTGCAGCGCCCGGGCAATTACGAAGTGCCTATGGGCACTCCGTTTGCCGAGTTGCTGGAGATGGCCGGGGGCATGCGCCCGGGCCGCACGCTCAAGGCGGTGATACCCGGCGGCTCCTCGGCGCCGGTGTTGCCCGCCAGCATCATGATGGACATCACCATGGACTATGACGCGATTGCCAAGGCCGGCTCCATGCTGGGCTCGGGCGCCGTGATCGTCATGGACGATACCCGTTGCATGGTCAAGTCATTGCAACGCTTGTCTTACTTTTACTCGCACGAGTCCTGCGGCCAATGCACCCCTTGCCGCGAAGGCACGGGCTGGCTCTGGCGCATGGTGGACCGTATTGAAAACGGCCAGGGCCGTGCCAGCGACTTAGAACTGCTTGACAGCGTGGCCGGCAACATCATGGGCCGCACGATTTGCGCGCTGGGCGACGCGGCGGCTATGCCGGTGCGCGGCATGCTCAAGCATTTCCGGTCCGAATTTGAACACCACATAGAGCACAAGACCTGCGTGGTCGGTGCCTACGTGTAATCGGTGCAGCACCATGGTTGAAATCGATATTGACGGCAAAAAGGTAGAGATCGCAGAGGGCAGCATGGTCATGCATGCGGCCGAGAAAGCGGGCACCTACATTCCGCATTTTTGCTACCACAAGAAGCTGAGCATCGCGGCCAATTGCCGTATGTGCCTGGTTGACATTGAAAAAGCCCCCAAACCCATGCCTGCCTGTGCCACGCCCGTGACCAATGGCATGGTGGTTCACACCAAGAGCGACAAAGCCATTAAGGCCCAGCAATCGGTGATGGAGTTTTTGCTGATCAACCACCCGTTAGATTGCCCGATTTGCGACCAAGGCGGTGAGTGCCAACTGCAAGACTTGGCCGTCGGTTACGGTGGCTCGGCTTCGCGTTACGAGGAAGAAAAACGTGTCGTAGCCGTCAAAGACGTGGGGCCGCTCATCAGCATGCAGGAGATGAGCCGCTGTATTCACTGCACGCGCTGTGTGCGTTTTGGGCAGGAAGTGGCCGGTGTCATGGAGCTGGGCATGTCCCACCGCGGCGAGCATTCATCGATCGAGACTTTTGTGGGTCAGTCGGTAGACTCCGAACTGTCGGGCAATATGATTGACATTTGCCCTGTTGGCGCGCTCACCAGCAAGCCCTTTCGGTACAGCGCCCGCACATGGGAGCTTTCCCGACGCAAGTCGGTCAGCCCGCACGATTCGACGGGCGCCAATTTGGTGGTGCAAGTCAAAAACAACCAGGTCATGCGCGTGGTTCCGCTTGAAAACGAAGCGGTCAACGAATGCTGGATTGCCGACCGAGACCGTTTCTCCTACGAAGCCCTCAATAGCCCCGAGCGCCTGCATACGCCCATGATCAAGCAGGGCGGAAAATGGTCCAAAGTCGACTGGCAAACCGCCCTCGAATACGTGGCCAACGGATTCAAGCAAATTAAATCCAACCATGGCGAGGCCTCCCTGGGCGCCCTGGTCAGCCCGCACAGCACGCTGGAAGAGCTGCACCTGAGCGGCAAACTGCTGCGCGCTTTAGGCAGCGACAACATTGATTACCGCCTGCGCAACCAGGATTTCACCGCCACCGATGGCGTGCGCCATCTGGGTATGCCGATCGCTGCGCTGTCCAGCTTGCAGCGTGTGCTGTTGGTGGGCACCAATCTGCGTAAAGAGCATCCGCTGTTTGCCCTGCGGGTGCGCCAAGCCGCCCGCGCCGGTTGCGCTGTGCATGCGCTAGGCACGGACGCCTCGGGCTGGGCCATGCCGATTGCGCAAGATATGCAGGTGCCGGCAGCGGACTGGTTAATGCAGTTGCAAGGCATTGCGGTCGCTGTGGCGCAGTTGGCCCAGGTCAGTTGCCCCTATACCGGTGTGGCCAGCGAGCAAGCCCTGGCGATTGCCAAATCCTTGCTGGGCGGTGAGCGCAAAGCCATATTGCTGGGCAATGCCGCAGCGCACCATGCCCAGGCCTCTGCATTGCAGGCGGTGGCGGCTTGGATCGCGGCCAACACGGGCGCGCATTGCGGGTTCCTGACCGAAGCGGCCAATACCGTAGGCGCGCAATGGATCGGCGCCCAGCCGGGGCAGGGCGGCTTGAATGCCGGCCAGATGCTCGCTGGTGGACTCAAAGCCGTCGTCTTGCTCAACACAGAACCGCAATGGGACAGCGCAGCCGGCTCCGACGCCGTGGCAGCGCTTGCGCAAGCGCAAATGGTGGTCAGCCTGTCGCCTTTTCAGGCGAATATGGACTGCGCCGATGTGCTGCTGCCCATTGCCCCGTTTACAGAAACATCGGGCACTTTTGTCAACGCCGAAGGGCGGGTGCAAAGCTTTCACGCCGTGGTCAAGCCCCAGGGCGAGGCCCGTCCGGCCTGGAAAGTGCTGCGCGTACTGGGCAATATGATGAAGGCCGAGGGATTTGATTACGAGTCCTCCCAAGACGTTCTGACCGAGATTTTCGGTGGCCCGGCGCCGGCATTTCTGCCCGCAGACCGATTGAATAACGCGTGCAGCGCACCCACCCACGCAGGGGTGGGCCAGGCGCCATGCACCGCCGCGATCTACCAGCTTGACGGCATCGTGCGACGCGCCAGCAGCTTGCAAATGACGGCTGACGCACGTACGTCTGCGGAGGTGCCTGCATGATTGACGCCATATACAACGCAGGCTTGCAAGCCATCGCCGCCACGTGGTGGACCAGCGTGGTGTGGCCCGTGGTTTGGACGCTGCTCAAAATCCTGGTCGTGCTTCTGCCCTTGATGGGCGCTGTGGCCTACCTGACGTTGTGGGAGCGTAAGTTTCTTGGCTGGATGCAAGTGCGCGTGGGGCCCAACCGCGTCGGTCCTTTGGGCCTTTTACAGCCGATTGCGGACGCCCTCAAACTGCTGACCAAAGAAATCTTGGTGCCAGCGGCGGCCAACAAAGGCTTGTTCTTTATCGGTCCCATTTTGACCATCATGCCCGCGCTGGCGGCCTGGGCGGTGGTGCCCTTTGGGCCGGACGTGGCACTGGCCAATGTGAATGCTGGTTTGCTTTTTGTGATGGCCATTACCTCCATGGAGGTCTATGGCGTAGTCATCGCAGGCTGGGCTTCCAATTCCAAATACGCCTTTTTAGGTGCCTTGCGTGCCTCGGCGCAGATGGTCAGTTATGAAATCGCCATGGGCTTTTGCCTGGTGGTGGTGCTCATGGTGACCGGCAGCATGAACATGACGGACATCGTCACCGGGCAAACCAAGGGCATGTTCGCAGCGCAGGGCCTGAACTTCTTGTCCTGGAACTGGCTGCCCTTGCTGCCGATTTTTGTGGTCTACATCATTTCGGGCATGGCCGAGACCAATCGCCACCCCTTTGACGTGGTCGAAGGCGAAGCCGAAATCGTCGCCGGCCACATGGTCGAGTACTCGGGCATGTCCTACGCCATGTTCTATTTGGCCGAATACGCCAATATGTGGCTGGTATCCATCCTCGCTGCGGTCATGTTCCTGGGGGGCTGGTTGTCGCCCTTGTCGGTACTGGACTGGATTCCTGGCGGCATCTGGCTGGGTATCAAAACCTGCGCGGTGGTCAGCCTGTTTATTTGGGTGCGCGCCACCTTCCCGCGCTTTCGCTATGACCAGATCATGCGTTTGGGCTGGAAAGTCTTTATCCCGGTCACCTTGGTCTGGTTGATCGTGGTGGGCGGCTGGATGCAGACCTCCTTCAATATCTGGAAGTAAGAGACAGACATGCCAAGCATTGCTTACAAGCCCGCTGCCTTTTCACTCAAGGACTTTTTGCTCAGCTTTTTGCTGATCGAGCTGTTCAAAGGCATGGCCCTGACCATGCGCTATGCGTTTCGCAAAAAATTCACGGTGCAATTCCCTGAAGAGAAGACGCCGCTGTCCCCCCGTTTTCGCGGCCTGCACGCCTTGCGCCGCTACGAAAACGGCGAAGAGCGCTGCATCGCCTGCAAACTGTGCGAGGCCGTCTGCCCCGCGATGGCGATCACCATAGAGTCGGAGGTGCGCGCCGATGGCTCGCGGCGCACTACCCGCTACGACATCGACCTGACCAAGTGCATTTTTTGCGGCTTTTGCGAAGAGAGCTGCCCGGTGGACTCGATTGTGGAGACATCCATTCTGGAATACCACGGCGAAAAGCGCGGTGACCTGTACTTCACCAAAGAGATGCTGCTCGCGGTTGGTGACCGGTACGAGCCCGAAATTGCTGCGTCCAAGCAAGCCGATGCGAAATACCGCTAAGCGACCGCCAGAAAGAATGCCCCCATGAGTGTTACTACCGGTCTGTTTTACGTTTTCTCGGCGGTGCTGCTGATCGCAGCATTTCGGGTGATTACCGCCCGCAATCCGGTGCACGCCGCGCTGTTTTTGGTGCTCACCTTTTTCCAAGCTTCCATGATCTGGATGCTGCTCAAGGCCGAATTCCTGTCCATCACCCTGGTGTTGGTCTATGTAGGCGCTGTAATGGTCTTGTTCCTTTTCGTCGTGATGATGATGGACATCAACGTCGAGAACCTGCGCGTCGGATTTTGGAATCATTTCCCGTTCGCCGCTGCGGTCGGCGTGGTCATCGCGCTGGAAATGGCAGCGGTGCTGCTGGGTGGCTTTCGCGCGGTGGACGATCCCAATGCGGCCCTTGCGACACCTGGCGGGCTTTCCAACACCCAGCAGTTGGGTAAGCTAATTTACACCGAATACATCTACCCTCTAGAGATTGCAGCCGCTATTTTGCTGGTGGCCATGATCGCTGCGATTGCCCTGACGCTGCGAGAACGTAAAGACAGCAAATACGTCAGCCCGGGCGACCAGGTGCGCGTCAAAGCGCAAGACCGCATGACGGTGCTCAAGATGGAGGCCACGCAAGAAGCCCCCGCGCCTGTGCCGCCTGAGGCTGCTACCACAACGGAGACCAAAGCATGATGAATACCCTGACACTGGGCCACTTCCTGTCTCTGGGCGCGATGTTGTTTGCGCTCTCCGTGGTGGGCATCTTTTTGAACCGCCGCAACCTCATAGTTTTGTTGATGGCCATCGAGTTGATGTTGCTGGCGGTGAACACCAATTTTGTGGCCTTCTCCCATTACCTCAACGACATGCACGGCCAGGTGTTTGTGTTTTTTATCCTGACAGTGGCCGCTGCCGAGTCGGCCATCGGGTTGGCGATTTTGGTGCTCTTGTTCAGGGCCAAGTCCAGCATCAGCGTGGACGAACTCAACACGCTCAAGGGCTAAGACGACGATGCAAGCAAGTCTCAACGCAGCCACGCTGCTTCTCGTGCCCCTGGCCCCGTTGGTCGGCGCACTGCTGGCCGGTATTTTCGGCACCAAGTTTGGCGGCAACCGCATCGGGCGGACCTTAACGCACAGCCTGACCATTGCTGGCGTGCTGCTGTCCTTTGTGATTTCCGTGATGACACTCATGGCGGTAGTGCAAAGCGGCGCGCGCCTGAACGAAACCCTTTACACCTGGATGGTGGTGGGCGACCTCAAAATGGAAATCGGCTTCTTGGTCGACGGCCTGACCGCCATGATGATGTGCGTGGTGACCTTTGTCTCGCTCATGGTGCATATTTACACCATTGGTTATATGCATGAGGACGAGGGTTACAACCGCTTTTTCTCCTATATCTCTTTATTCACCTTTTCCATGCTGATGCTGGTGATGAGTAACAACTTGCTACAGCTTTTTTTCGGCTGGGAAGCGGTGGGCCTGGTCTCCTACCTGTTGATCGGCTTTTGGTTTAACAAACCCAGTGCGATTTTTGCCAATATGAAGGCCTTTTTGGTCAACCGGGTGGGCGACTTTGGCTTCATCCTGGGTATTGGCCTGATTGCGGCTTTTGCCGGCACGCTTAATTACGCTGAGATTTTTGCCAAGGCCCCTGAATTGGCGTCCCTGATGCTGCCGGGCACCGGCTGGATGCTAATTACCGTAGCCTGTATCTGCCTGTTCATTGGCGCCATGGGCAAATCGGCGCAGTTCCCCTTGCATGTGTGGCTGCCCGACTCCATGGAAGGCCCGACCCCGATATCCGCGCTCATCCACGCAGCCACCATGGTGACGGCTGGTATTTTTATGGTCGCCCGCATGTCGCCCTTGTTTGAGCTGTCCGATACCGCGCTCAACCTGGTTATGCTCGTTGGGGCCATTACTGCTCTTTTTATGGGCTTTTTAGGCATCATCCAAAACGACATCAAGCGCGTGGTGGCCTACTCCACGCTCTCTCAGCTGGGCTACATGACGGTGGCGCTGGGTGCATCGGCCTACTCGGTGGCGGTGTTCCACCTGATGACGCATGCGTTCTTCAAGGCTTTACTCTTTTTAGGGGCCGGTTCGGTCATCATGGGCATGCACCACAACCAGGACATCCGCTGGATGGGCGGCGTGCGCAAATACATGCCTATCACCTGGATCACCTCGCTGCTAGGCTCTCTGGCCCTGATCGGCACGCCGTTTTTCGCCGGGTTTTACTCCAAGGACAGCATCATTGAAGCGGTCGCGGAGAGCCATTTGCCTGCCGCAGGCTTTGCGCATTTTGCGGTCCTGGCTGGTGTGTTTGTAACGGCGTTTTACTCGTTCCGCATGTATTTCCTGGTTTTCCATGGCAAAGAGCGCTACGACCAGAACCCCGACGCCCACCATGGCCATGATGACCATGGCCACGACGGTCACCACGACCACAGCCCCCACGAGTCACCCTGGGTGGTGTGGGTGCCGCTGGTCATGCTGGCCATCCCGTCGGTGGTGATTGGTTATCTGACCATTGAGCCCATGCTGTTTGGCGAGTTCTTCAAAGACGCCATCGTCGTAGATGCTACGCGCCATCACGCGATGAAAGAATTGGAAGAAGCTTTCCACGGTCCCGTTGCCATGGCCATACACGCACTGGGCAGCGCACCTTTCTGGCTCGCCCTGGCGGGAGTCGTCACGGCTTGGTATATGTATTTGGTGAATCAGGCTGTACCCGCGGCCATCGGTCGCGCGCTGCGCCCCCTGGTCCTTGTTCTGGAGAACAAGTATTTCATGGACTGGTTCAACGAAAACGTGCTGGCCCGTGGCGCCCGCATGCTGGGCAATGGCTTGTGGAAAGGCGGCGATAAGGCGGTGATTGACGGATTCCTGGTCAACGGGTCCTGGAAGCTGGTGGCTTGGGTATCAGCGCGGGTGCGCGGCCTGCAAACAGGCTATTTGTACCACTACGCCCTGGTCATGATTTTGGGCATTTTTGTCCTGATGACCTACTTCGTCTGGCTCAACAAATAAGGAATCAAGAAAATGGGATTGTTGAGCCTCGCCATCTGGATACCGATATTTTTCGGCGTCGTCCTACTCGCCGTGGGGCGCGATGAGCACGCCAACGTGGTCCGCTGGATCGCGTTAATCGGTGCATTAGCTGGGCTCCTGGTGACCCTGCCGCTGTACACAGGTTTTCAGTTGGGCACCGCCGATATGCAGTTTGTCGAGCACGCCAGTTGGATCGAACGCTTTAACGTCAATTACCACCTGGGTGTGGACGGTATTTCGTTCTGGTTTGTTCCGCTGACGGCCTTTATCAATGTGGTTGTGGTGATTGCTGGCTGGGAAGTCATTACCCGCAAGGTCAACCAGTACATGGCGGCCTTTTTGATCCTCTCGGGCCTGATGATTGGCGTCTTTAGCGCTCTGGACGGATTACTGTTTTACGTCTTCTTTGAAGCCACGCTGATTCCGATGTACCTGATCATCGGCGTGTGGGGTGGCCCTAACAAGATTTATGCGGCCTTCAAATTTTTCCTGTACACCTTGTTGGGCTCTCTGCTGACTTTGGTCGCCCTGATTTACCTCTACATTGCTTCCAACGGCAGCTTTGATATCGCCGCCTGGCATGCGCTGCCCTTAGGGCAGGCCGAGCAGACCGCTTTGTTCTTCGCGTTTTTTGCTGCTTTTGCCGTCAAAGTGCCGATGTGGCCGGTGCATACCTGGTTGCCCGACGTGCACGTGGAGGCGCCTACTGGCGGCTCTGCCGTGCTGGCGGCCATCATGCTCAAATTGGGCGCTTACGGTTTTCTGCGCTTTTCATTGCCGATTGCCCCTGACGCCGCCCATGAATGGGCTGGTCTGATGATCACACTGTCCTTGGTGGCGGTGGTCTACGTGGGCTTGGTGGCCATGGTGCAGCAGGACATGAAAAAACTGGTGGCCTACTCCTCGGTCGCCCACATGGGTTTTGTCACGCTGGGTTTTTTCATCTTTAGTGACCTGGGCATGGCCGGCGGCATTGTGCAAATGATTGCCCACGGATTTGTCTCGGGCGCGATGTTCTTGTGTATCGGTGTCTTGTACGACCGCATGCATTCTCGTGAGATCGCCAGCTACGGCGGCGTCGTCAACACCATGCCCCGCTTTGCTGCGTTTGCGCTGCTTTTTGCGATGGCCAATTGCGGCTTGCCCGCCACGGCTGGCTTTGTTGGCGAGTGGATGGTGATTCTGGCTGCGGTCAAGTTCAATTTCTGGATTGGCATGGTCTCTGCCAGCGCCCTGATCTTCGGCGCGGCCTACACCTTGTGGATGTTCAAGCGGGTGTACCTCGGCCCGATCGCTAATGACCATGTCAAAGAACTCACCGACATCAATGCCCGTGAGTTTGTCATGCTGGCCCTCTTGGCGGTGGCGGTTTTGTACATGGGCATCAACCCCAAACCATTTACCGACGTGATGGACAGCTCGGTCAGCGCACTGTTGCAGCACGTGGCCCATTCCAAGCTGCATTGATGGCCCCGAATTGAGAAACACACCATGATCGATGAACTGAGCTGGATCGCCATTTTTCCCGAGGCCTTGCTGTTGGCCATGGCCTGCGCCATCGCCTTGCTCGACCTGCGCCCCCAAGGTCCGCTGCGTGGCTACACCTACACCCTGACGCTCATTACGCTGGCGCTGGTGGGCGCCCTGGAAGGCCTTTTTGCCAGCACCGGCCTGACGCTGTACGGCTTTGGCAATATGGTGGTGGCTGACACCATGGCCGCCTGGCTCAAGTGCTTTGCCACCCTGGCGGTGATGGCTACCTTGGTCTACGGCCGTCCGTATGCGGGCGCGCGCGACATGCTGCGTGGCGGTGAAATGTTCACCCTGGCCATGTTTGCGCTCCTGGGCATGTTCATCATGATCTCGGGCAATCACTTTTTGGTCATTTACATGGGCCTGGAGTTGCTGACGCTGTCTAGCTACGCCATGGTTGCGCTGCGCCGCGACCATGCCCAAGCGGTGGAAGCGGCTATGAAGTACTTTGTGCTCGGCGCCATGGCTTCGGGTTTTTTGCTCTACGGCATGTCCATGCTCTATGGCGCCACGGGTTCGCTCGATATCAATGAAGTATTTAGCGCGATTTCCTCGGGCCATGTGCGCCACCAGGTGCTGATTTTCGGCCTGGTGTTTATCGTCGCCGGATTGGCGTTCAAGCTCGGCGTGGTCCCCTTTCACATGTGGATTCCTGATGTCTACCAGGGAGCGCCTACATCCGTCACGCTGATGATCGGCGGTGCGCCCAAGCTCGCAGCCTTTGCGGTCACCATGCGTCTATTGGTCGAGGGCATGCTCCCGCTGGCTATTGATTGGCAGCAAATGCTGATGATTTTGTCGGTCGCCTCGTTGTTTATTGGTAATTTCGCGGCCGTTGCGCAAACCAATATCAAACGCATGCTCGCTTTCTCAACGATCGCGCAAATGGGTTTTGTCCTCATTGGCATTTTTTCGGGCGTAATCAATGGCAACACGATTTCTACCGCCAACGCCTACAGCTCGGCCATGTTTTACGTGGTGAGCTATGTGCTGACCACTTTGGCTGCCTTTGGCGTCATCATGCTGCTAGCCCGCGAAGGCTTTGAGAGCGAAGAAATCTCTGATTTCGCCGGCCTGAACCAACACAGCCCTTTGTACGCCGGCGTCATGGCCGCCTGCATGTTTTCCATGGCGGGCATACCGCCTTTGGTCGGCTTTTATGCCAAGCTATCCGTACTTCAAGCGCTGATTGCCTCCGGCCAGGCCATGCACATCGGTTTGGCCGTATTTGCGGTGCTGATGTCTTTGGTCGGCGCTTTTTACTACCTGCGCGTGGTCAAAGTCATGTACTTTGACGAACCCATCACCGCCAGCCAGGTCATTGCCGGATCAGACGTGCGTTTTGTACTGGCGCTTAACGGTGCCCTGGTCCTACTGCTGGGCATCTTCCCTGCAGGATTGATGGCGATCTCCGCCCAATCGATTTTGCAGATGCTAGGTACCTGAGGCCTTGGTCTTACTGAGCCGGCGCCTGCCGATGTCCATTCCTTGCCATCCTGACCGGAGCCGCCCGTGAAAGTGCTGGACTTACAGTGCGCCTACAGCCATGTTTTTGAGGGCTGGTTTGCCTCCGAGGACGACTTCCAGGACCAACGGGCCCACGCGTTGGTGCAATGCCCCCTCTGCGGGGATGCCAGCATCAGCAAAAAACTCAGCGCCCCGCGCTTGAATCTGTCCGGTGCCTCCTCCCATGAGCCGGCAACCCACCAGGCCCTGGTTGTCAATGATCCGGAGCAGGCTCAAATGGCCCAAGCATGGCTGGAAATGGGGCGCCGTTTGATGGCCCAAACCACTGATGTGGGTACGCGGTTTGCCGAAGAGGCGCGCAAGATCCACTACGGCGAGGTGCCCGAGCGCGGCATCCGCGGCCAAACCAGCCTGCGCGAAGCGCGTGAGCTGATCGACGAGGGCATCGGCGTACTACCGTTTATGGTGCCAGAGGCCTTGAAAAAGCCTTTGCATTAAAGACCTTCGGGCGCCTAGGCGTTAAATTGAAGCGCCGCCAGGCCGGCGTACACACCGCCGCGCGCCACCAGTTCGGCATGCGTGCCTTGTTCCACTAAGCGGCCTTGGTCCAGCACAACAATGCGGTCCGCTTTTTGCACGGTTGCCAAACGATGCGCCACCACCAGCGTGGTGCGTCCGCGCATGGCCGACTCCAGCGCCGCCTGCACCATGCGTTCGCTCTCGGCATCCAGCGCACTGGTGGCCTCATCGAGCAACAAGAGCGGGGGGTTTTTGAGCATGGCCCGGGCAATGGCGATGCGCTGGCGCTGCCCGCCCGACAGGCGCACGCCACGCTCGCCCAAAAAGGTGTCGTAGCCTTGGGGCAGGGTGCTGATGAACTCGTGTGCGAAAGCTGCATGCGCCGCTTCGTGCACCTGCGCGTCGGTTGCTTTTGGGTTGCCATAACGGATGTTCTCCAGCGCACTGCTGGAAAAAATTACCGCATCCTGGGGAACGATGCCGATGCGCGCACGCAAGTCCAGCAGCGACATTTGCTGCGTGGGCACGCCATCGAGCACGATCTGGCCCAACTGCGCGTCGTAAAAACGCAGCAGCAACTGAAACACCGTACTCTTACCTGCGCCGCTGGGCCCCACAATGGCCACGGTTTGGCCGGCCGCGATATCGAGCGAAAAGTCGGACAAAGCCTCGGTCAGCGGTCGCGAAGGGTAATGAAAGTGCAACTTCGAAAAACCAATCGCACTACCAGCCGTGGGCATAGGCGCTACCACCGGATGCTCGGGCGAAACAATAGGTGAGCGCCCGTGCAGCAACTCCATCAATCGCTCGGTCGCGCCCGCAGCGCGCAGCAAATCTCCGTACACCTCGCCCAGCACGGCAAAGGCGCTGGCCAGCAAAATCACATACACCACCGTTTGCCCCAGGTCACCCGCCGTGATGCGCCCCTCCATCACCGCCTGCGTGCCCTGGTACAGGCCCCACAAGAGCGCGGCCGAGGTGGCAATAATGATGAAGCCCACCAATACCGAGCGCGCTCCGGTGCGCCGGATGGCCGTATCGAAGGCATGGTGGGTCGATAGGCTAAAGCGGTCGGACTCGCGCCCCTCGGCGGTATAGCTTTGCACCACGGGGATGGCATTGAGCACCTCAGCAGCGATCGCGCTGGAGTCGGCAATCCGGTCCTGGCTGGCCCGCGAGAGCTTGCGCACCCGCCGCCCAAACCACACGCTGGGCATGACGATGAGCACCAAGACCAACAAAACCTGCAGCATCACCACCGGATTGGTCCAGATCAAGACGCCCAGGGCGCCGAGCCCGAGCACCATATTGCGCAAGCCCATGCTCAGCGAGGAGCCCACCACGGTTTGCACCAAAGTGGTATCGGCTGAGAGGCGCGAAAGTACCTCGCCGGTTTGCGTGGTCTCAAAGAATTCGGGGCTTTGCTGCAGCACATGGTGGTAGACCGCGTTGCGGATATCGGCCGTAACCCGCTCGCCCAGCCAGCTCACGGTGTAAAAGCGCAGCGCTGAAAAGATGCCCAAAGCACTGGCCACCCCGAATAGCAAAACAAAGTGCTGGCGCGTGGCCGCCAACTGCTCGTTCTTGTCCGCATGCACCAGGCCGCCGTCAATCAACATGCGCAGCGCTACCGGAAAAGCCAGAGTCGCCGAGGCCGCCAGCACCAGAAAAAACAGCGCCAAAGCGATACGCTTTCGGTAAGGCAACAAAAATGGAAGGAGCCCAGTCAAGGATCGGGGGCGTGCAGCGGCAATTCGTTCGGAGGTCATGCAATCGGAAGTGAGGATAAATGGCCGCCCTGCCAGCGCCGGCCTAAAGCCCTATTGTCGCGGCAATTGCCGACGCGCCCTCAAAGCTGTAGCGCAGCGGCGTAGCCGGTCATCTCCAGATAGCCGCGCCCGGCCAGGCGGCCCTGGCTGTCAAAGACTTCGCACAGGCCCTCCCAGTACAGTGCTCCGGTGGAGGCCCGGCTGTCGAGCTCCTGGGCGGAAAAAACGGCTTTCACCGTGTAAAAGTCCGCCGGGGTACGCACCAGCCACTGCACCGGATAGCGCGCCTGGCTGCGCGGGCTGCGCCAAAACTGCTGGGCTTCAAACACCGCCTCGCCCCGCGCAAAGGTGTACAGCGTGCTGCCGGCGCGGTAGGAGCCGCCGTCCCACAGGGCGCGCCCTTGCCCATCGCGCACCTGAAAGGCCGTCAGTGCCCCGCCGTCGCGCATATTGATCCCTATCCAGTCCCAGCCGACGGCGCCCGGCGCTAAAAGTGCATCGCTCCACTCGTGGTCCAGCCAGGCGCGGCTGCCCGCCGCTAGCGCCAGACGCTGCCCACGCGCCCGGATGCTCCCTTGCACTTGCAACTGCGGCAAACTGTAGTAGTAGCTGAACTGCGCCGCAGACGGTCCTTTAGCCGAGATTCCGCCCCGGCCTTGCAGCAGCACGGGCTGGGTCGCATCAAAAACCAAGTCGAGCGCAAAACCCTCGGATTGCACCAGCGCACGCAAGCGCCCATCGGGCTGGCGCTGCAAAGACCAATCGCGCAGCAGCACGCCGGTGTCGTCTTGGTGGGCCCAAGCCAGGTCGGCGCTATTGCTACCCGGCGCACGGCCCGACCAGCGCGCAATGCGCTGATCGCTCAGGTGGCTTTGGGCTTTGACATCGCTCAGTGCAGCGTGCGCGAAAAGCAGATGCTTGGCGGCGAGGGCTGCGTCCAAGCCTTGGGTGGATACCACTTTGCTGCGGAAAAAGGTGATCTGAAAGCCCAGTGCGGCGGCCTCTTTGCCCACGTCGGCAAAGCCGGTGAGGTACCACCACTCGGTTTGAAAGTCGGGGTGTGCGCCAAAGTCGCGCGGAAACTGCAGGCGCGGCGCCGGCGTGGCCCTGGCAAGCTCCCCGTTCAGGCCGACACCCAGGCCGACACCCAGGCCGGCGGCCGCTTGCAGTGCGCGCCGGCGTGACAGAGGCGGGGCAGGGCGCATGTTCACCAGTCCTCCTTGACGGCCATCACCGCGTCCTGCCCAACGGCGGCCCGCCCACTTAGCCAGGCGGTCAGCGTGCCCGCTGCAATCACGGCGCCGGCCAAAGCCAGCAGACGCCCTGTGGGGATGGCCAAATCCATGGTCCAGTGAAAGCTTTGCGGGTTGACCACAAACACCAATATCGCCGCCACCGCCAGCCCCAGCACTGTGCCGGCAATCGCGCCCAGCGTGGTCCAGGCTGCGCCCTCCAGCGCCAGCACCTGCAGCACTTGCCGTCGGGTCAGGCCCAGGTGCAGCAGCAGGCCCAGTTCTTTGCGCCGCGCCAGTACCTGCGCACTAAAACTGGCCGCCACGCCAAACAGGCCAATTCCAATAGCCACCGCCTGTAGCCAGTAGGTCACGGCAAAGCTGCGGTCAAAAATCTCCAGCGTGCGGCTGCGGATTGCCTGGGCCGAGCCAAACTCCAGCAAGTCAGCCGCGCCGTGTTGGTCCGCCAAGGCACGGATGCGGTTTTCGATCATCTGCGATGTCACTTCGGGGTCCAGCCACAGTGCCAAATCATTGACGCGCGCGTCCGGACTCAGCTTTGCAAAGTCGGAGGCATCCATGGCGATAGTGCCAAATTGGCGCGCATAGTCACGCCAAATGCCGGCCACAAAAAATTGGGGCACGCTTGTCAAAGCCGGCCGCAGTTGGGTTTGTAAGGCCTTGCCCAGCGGCGCAAATTCCTGCCCCAGGCGCGCACCATACAAATCAGCCATGGCCTCGCTGACATAAATCGCTATCTGCCCCGACGGCGCCTGCAGGGCCGCGCCTACCAGCGGCAGGCTCGCCGCAGTGCGCGTGCTGGCCATCGCGGTTGGCCCGGGCAAGGACCGCACCAGCAGGGTCACCGATGGCCGCCCCGGGTCCAGCGTGAGGGCGATGCTGCGTTGGGCGCTCACCCGCTGCACGCCGGATAGTTGGGCGATCTCCTGCACCAAAGCGGGTTCGAAAAAGCCGTGCGCACTGCTGCCGGCGCTGCCTGCGCCGCGCACATAGAGAGCTGCGGGCAACACGGTGTCGAGCCACTGCGTCACCGATTGGCGAAAGCTCCCGACCATGACGGTCAGCGCTACCGCCAAACTCAGCGAGGCCACCACGCCACTGACCGCAATGGCCGCGCCCGAGCGCATGCGCCGCGCCCGCTCTACCGCCAGCAAGGCCAGTGGCCGCTGGGCCACCCAGGGCGCTACTGCGTTGAGCAACAAACCCACCATCCACGGCAGGGCGGCGATGCCGCCGAGCAAGACCAGCGCCACGCTCAGATAGGCCGCCAGTGGAATGCCAGCTACTGGTGGCATCAGGGCTAGTGCGCCACCGAGCAGTAACAATGCCACGCCAGCGCCCGCGTGGCTGGCACTGTGGTCGGCCAGGCCCAGCCCTTTGAGCGTTTGTGCCGGCGCCATCTGCGCAGCCATGCGCGCGGGCCACCATGCGCCGGCCAGCGCAGCCACCACGCCCAGGACGCCAAATAGCAGGGCATGGGTGCCGCTCCATTGCAACTGTGGGGTGCTGCCCGAAAAATACCCGCCCCCCAAATCGCCTCCCAAGAGCTGCAAAGCCAGCCAGGCCAGGCCGGTACCCAAGGCGATACCCAAGACGCTGCCGACAAGGCCCAAGCTGGCCGCTTCCAGCAAAATCAATGCCCATCGTTGGCGCGGATCCAGGCCCAAAACGCCTAGCAAGGCCAGGGGCTGGGCGCGCCGCGCCACGCTCAGGGCCAGCACCGAAAAAACCAAGAAGCCTCCGGTAAACAAAGCCACCAATGCCAGCACCGTCAGGTTGACACGGTAGGCACGCGACAAGTTGTCGATCCGCTCCATGCTCTGGCCGGGTTCGGCCAGCACGGCGCCTGCTGGCCAGTCTTTGGCGCTTTGCAGATCGGTCATAAAGCGCGCCCGATCCACCCCCGGCACCAAGCGCATGTCGATGCGGCTGAGCTGGCCAGTCAGGCCAAAAACACTTTGCGCCGCCGCCACGTCCATCACCACCAGCGGCCCGCCAGCGGCCGCGACGCTGCCGGCAACCCGAAAGGCGGTCCATTGCATGCCTTGTTGCAGTAGCAC
>Ga0209084_1001791_pt1 | contig 17499 bp, 17 predicted proteins | sample C_130820_MF_Meta_FD_187309 | JGI IMG/M metagenome (GOLD analysis project Ga0209084, IMG submission 187309) | Freshwater microbial communities from Lake Croche, Canada to study carbon cycling - C_130820_MF_MetaG (SPAdes) (version 2) | ecosystem: Environmental > Aquatic > Freshwater > Lake... | reverse complement strand
TGATGCCGCTGAACAAGATACCGCCGCCGTAGAAACCGGTGTAGCAACCTTGCTGGTCGATATCGCAAACGGCGTTAACAGAGTTGGTGCCCATGCGACCGATACGGATTTCACCGAATGTGGTGTCGCTCAGACCCAACCATGCGCCGCGGTTGAACAAGCCAGCAGCAGAAGTGGTGCCGTCTTGGAAGCTGGGTTGCATTTCGAGCCAGAAGTTGGCTTTGGTGCCACCGCCAATGTCTTCCACGCCAACGAAACGCAGACGTGAAGCGCCGTTGGAGCCTGTGCTGACGTTGTTGGCAGATGCGCCATTTTCAAACTTCTGGTTCATCAAGCCAGCATCCAAAGTGCCGGAGATGGTGACAGAAGATTGTGCGAAAGCTGTGGTGGCAGCCAGAGCAGCCAAAGCAATCAGTGATTTTTTCATTGCAAATTTCTCCAAGGTTTAACAAGGGCCCGAACTTAGAGTTGTGGATTATCCGACAACCTCTAACCGCAAGCCAACCTCCGTTAGGGAAGTTGTTCTTATTTCAACAGACCCTGAGACCATTCACAAAGGAAATCGTCGAAAACGACGATTAGCTTGTTGTTTTTGTTGTCCAGACGCAACAAGCGCGTCCCAAAACCCAAATCATTATGCGATATGGAACAAATTTTCACAAAATTTCGTGATGTTGATCGAAAACAGCTTTTCGGTTGCGCGCTAAACTTCGGCCATGACACCTGATTCACTTACCCATGCCGCTGACAGCGCTTTGCGCACCTTGTTTGCCCCGGCGCGCGCTGCGCGGCCTACGCCTTTGACGCGGGCACAAGACGCGGCTTTGCCTTTAACTGACGCAGAAAAACGCCTTTCGGGTGCCTTGATGCGCGTCAACCATGTGGGCGAGGTCTGCGCGCAAGCCTTGTACACCGGCCAGGCGCTGACCTGCAAAGACCCAGTTCTGCGCAGCCAACTGGACGCGGCCTGCCGAGAGGAAACCGACCACTTGGCCTGGACCTCTGAGCGGCTCGCCGAACTGGGCGATCGGACTTCTTACCTGACACCTTTGTGGTACGCGAGCGCCTTTGCCATTGGTTTTGCGGCAGGTAAATTGGGGGGAGACCGTGTCAGTCTAGGTTTTGTCGTAGAAACTGAGCGCCAAGTTGAAGCCCATTTGGCCAGCCACCTCGATTTGCTGCCCGCCAACGATCAAGCCTCTCGTGCCATCGTGCAGCAAATGAAGACCGATGAAGTGGCCCACGCACGGATGGCCGAAAAAGCGGGTGCAGTCGACTTACCGCTGCCTGTTCGTGGTTTGATGAAGTTGGCTGCCAAGGTAATGACCACCGTGGCGCACCGGATCTGAATCACACCTCCAGCAAGTCAAAACTGGTCGTAATCTCGGCCGTTTTGCCCAACATGATGCTGGCTGAGCAGTATTTGTCGTGACTCATGGCTATGGCCCGCTCCACGGCGAGTGGCGTGATGCCTTTGCCGGTGACCGTGAAGTGCATGTGGATCTTGGTGAACACTTTGGGGTCCACCTCGGCGCGTTCAGTGGTCAGCTTGACGGTGCAGCCGCGCACGTCGTGCCGACCACGCTTCAAAATCAAAACCACGTCGTAGGCGGTGCAGCCGCCGGTACCGGCCAAGACGGTTTCCATCGGGCGCGGGGCGAGATTTTGCCCCCCGTTTTCAGGCTTGGCCGCATCGGGCGCGCCATCCATCGTCAAAGTATGACCACTGCCGGTTTCGGCCACAAAACCCATGCCCGAGCGGGTGCCCGAGGCACCGGTCCAACTGACTGTGCATTCCATTGTGTTTCTTTCTGTGCGCAAAAGCTTGATCGTATCGCCTCTTTGACGCTTGGCATTTGTGCAGAAACTTCACACTTTTTTGCAATTTTCATCACACAAACTGTTGCACTGCAGCAAAAAATCAGTACACTTTCTAACAGGCGTGCTTTTTTTGTACGCACCGTTTGTCTCCTCCACCCTCTGAAAAGGTGGATTTGCCCCCCGCCGCAAGGCAGGGGGCATTTTTTTGGCCCGTTATCATGGGGCCTATGGCGACCAAACACCTCACTCCTTCGGATTACCTCAAGCGCATCCTGAACGCCCGCGTCTACGACGTGGCCCGGGAATCCGCGCTGGACACCGCCCCCAACCTGTCTGCACGCCTGCACAACACGGTATTGCTCAAGCGCGAAGACCAGCAAGCGGTGTTCAGCTTCAAGCTGCGCGGGGCCTACAACAAAATGGCGCAACTGACGCCTGCGCAACTCAAAAAGGGCGTGATTTGCGCCTCGGCAGGCAACCATGCGCAAGGCGTGGCGCTGGGCGCCAAAACCTTGGGGTGTACCGCCATCATCGTGATGCCGACCACCACGCCGCAACTCAAGATCGATGCGGTCAAGGCCTTGGGCGGCGAGGTGGTGCTGTTTGGTGAGAGCTATTCCGACGCTTACCAGCATGCCGCCACCCTGGAAAAGAAAAAAGGCCTGGCCTTTGTGCACCCTTATGACGATCCGGACGTGATCGCGGGTCAAGGCACCATCGCCATGGAAATGCTGCGCCAACACCCAGGCCGGCTCGATGCGGTGTTTGTGGCCATTGGCGGTGGCGGCCTGATCAGTGGCGTGGCCAATTACATCAAAGCAGTGCGCCCAGAGATCAAGGTGATTGGCGTGCAAATGAACGACTCGCAGGCCATGATCACGTCGGTCAAGGCCAAAAAACGCATCACACTCACCGATGTCGGCTTGTTTTCAGACGGTACCGCCGTGAAACTGGTGGGCGAAGAAACCTTTCGCATTGCCAGGGGCTTGGTGGACGAATTCATGACAGTGGACACCGACGCGGTGTGCGCGGCCATCAAGGATGTGTTTGTCGACACCCGCTCCATCGTTGAGCCCGCAGGGGCTTTGGCGGTGGCGGCCATCAAGCAGTATGTGGCGCAGCACAAAACCAAAGGCCAGACTTACGCTGCAATTTTGTGTGGCGCCAACATGAACTTCGACCGCTTGCGCTTTGTGGCCGAGCGGGCCGAGGTGGGCGAAGAACGCGAGGCTTTGTTTGCGGTGACGATTCCGGAAGAACGCGGCAGCTTCAGGCGTTTTTGCGAACTGATTGGCAACCTGCCCGGTGGCCCGCGCAATGTGACCGAGTTCAATTACCGCATGAACGACTCGGCCCAAGCCCATGTGTTTGTAGGCTTGACCACGCAGGGCAAGGGTGAAAGTGCCCGCATTGCCAAGAACTTCAGCCAGCACGGGTTTGAGGCACTGGACTTAACGCATGATGAATTGGCCAAAGAGCACATACGCCACATGGTGGGCGGGCATTCAGCACTGTCGCAAGATGAACGTTTGATGCGTTTTGAGTTTCCCGAACGGCCCGGCGCCTTGATGAAATTTTTGAGCCTGATGCGCCCGGGCTGGAACATCAGCCTGTTCCATTACCGCAACCAGGGCGCCGATTACGGCCGTATTTTGGTCGGTCTTCAAGTGCCTGCCAAAGATGCCAAGGCGTTTGACACGTTTTTAAAGACCTTGGGCTTCCCGTATGTGGAAGAAACAAGCAATCCGGTGTACCGCTTGTTCTTGCAAAAATAAGGGCAACTCAAGGCTTGGGGAACAAAGAGGGCATGTCGAGGGTCAAAGTAACAGGGCCTTGCAGCGTGGCCGATAAGTGAGCCTGGCGGGCGGCAAGCGAATGCAACACCACGCCTTCAGCAACAGATTGTCCCGCTTTAAAGGCTTTGGGGGCTTGGCCGTCCACAGCGATCAAGGCGGCACCCCGGCCCGAGCCCGCAGCCACCACACCCGACAACACAAAACGGGCACCTGCATCAGCAGACACCGTGGCAACGGGCTCTGCGGACACGCTGCCCAGCGCTTGCTGCACATGGCTTTGTACCGGCTCAGTGGCTGTCAAGCGTGACGCCGTGGGCGCTTGTGTGGGCTGGCCAGAAACGCCCGCAAAGAGCAGCACCCAATACGACACAACGGCCGCAACCAAGGCCCACACGATCAAGGTTATAAGTGCCGGAAACCAGCGTGCTGTCAAGTTGAATGAGGTCGTGCGCAACATACTGCGATTATGATGGAAAGAGTTGAATCAACAAGCGATGGAAACAATGGCAATGATGAACCCCACAAAGCCCTTGAGAGCTCGCCGCCCCCGCGGCTTTACTTTGATCGAACTGATGGTGGTGCTGGCCATCATCGGGGTGCTGGCGGCCTTGATCGTGCCCAATGTGCTTGGCCGTGCAGACGATGCCCGTGTAACCGCTGCCCGCACCGATGTGGGTAACCTGATGCAAGCGCTCAAACTCTACAAACTGGACAACCAGCGCTATCCGAGCAGCGCACAGGGCCTGCAAGCCTTGGTCATCAAACCGGTCACAGAACCGGTCCCTGGCAATTGGAAGCCCTACCTTGAAAAGCTGCCCGCCGACCCTTGGGGACGCGCCTATCTGTACATGAACCCTGGCCTCAAAGCAGAAGTCGATGTACTCTCTTTCGGTGCCGATGGCCAATCCGGTGGTGAAGGCAACAATGCCGACATTGGCAGCTGGCAATAAGGGGTTCACGCTGATCGAAATGCTGGTGGTGTTGGCGATCATCGCCATCGGCACCGCGGGCGTCAGTCTGGCCATGCGCGATTCAGCGCAGAGCGCTTTGGAGCGAGATGCCCAAAGGCTGGCCGCTTTGCTTGAGTCGGCCCGTTCAAAATCGCGGGCCACGGGCGTGCCCGTAGTTTGGCGGACCCAGGCCTCAGGCTTTGTGTTTGAAGGTTTGGCCCGCAATACCCTGCCGCAAACTTGGCTCGACCCACAGACCCAAAGCCTGAATGCCCGACCTGTTCTGCTGGGTCCCGAACCGATCATTGGCCCGCAGTCAGTCGCTTTGTCCAGTTCATCGAACACGGCCTCACTTGCGCAGTTGTGGGTGGTCACCGATGGGCTTCGCCCGTTTACCGTGCAGGCCTCACCACCACAGGCCTTTTTAAGCCCACCATGAACCGATCATTCCATCGCGGCTTTACGCTGATCGAAGTCTTGGTGGCCCTGGGCATTGTGGCCATTGCCTTGATGGCCGGACTCAAGGCCACAGCCGCCTTGTCGCGCAACGCAGACCGACAGACCCTGGCCTTACTGGCCCAAATGTGCGCAGAAAACGAACTGGTGCGACTCAAGTTGCAACGCCAACTGCCCAATACCGGTGATTCGACGATCACATGCGAGCAAGCTGGGCGCACGCTGACCGTGACGCTGTCTGTGCAAGTAACACCCAATCCCAATTTCAGAAGGGTCGATGCCCAAGTCAGCGAATCCAACGCGAATGTATTCACCATTTCGACCGTGATGGGGCGCAATTGATGCGACGCCTCAGCCGCGGCTTCACCCTGATCGAGTTGCTTGTGGCCATCGCGGTGATGGCCTTGATGGCCCTTCTGAGTTGGCGCGGTCTGGATGGCATGAGCCGCGCCCAAAACCAATTGCAAACCCATGCCGACGATGCCTTAGCGCTGCAAGTCGGACTGTCGCAATGGCGCTCGGATCTGGATGCAATGACGGAACTGCGCGGCACGCCTGCGCTCGATTGGGACGGCCGCGTGCTGCGTATCACACGCACCCACGCCTTGCGAGAACCGGTGAGTTTGCAGGTGGTGGCCTGGACGCTGCGAGGCCAAGGCATCAACAGTACGTGGGTGCGTTGGCAATCGCCTCCACTGTCGCTTCGCAGCGAATGGACCAATGCATGGTCGCGGGCACAAAGCTGGGGCCAAACGCCCTCGCAAGCAGAACGCGGCAATGAAGTCAACGTGCGGACTTTGTCGCAGTGGCAAATCTTTTTTTACCGTGGAGGCGCTTGGACCAACCCCCTCTCCAGCGAAGGTACGAACACAACGCCAACAACGCCTGCGATGCCTTCAGCACCCAATGTCCCGCCCCCGGCGAACACACCCAGTACGCCCGACGGTATTCGCTTGGTGCTCGACCTGTCCGGCGGCCAAAGCCTGACGGGCAAGATCAGCCTCGATTGGGTCAAACCCACACTGACGGGCAATTTGCCATGACGGCACCGCATCACACCGTGCGCCTGGCGCGCACAGTCCCTGCGCAAGTTCGTGGCGCTGCACTCATCAGCGCCATGATCACCGTGACCCTGGTGGCCACCCTCGCGACAGCCGCGCTTTGGCAGCAGTGGCGTAACGTTGAGATTGAAACTGCCGAACGATCCCGCGCCCAAACCAGTTGGTTGCTGACCGGCGCACTCGATTTCACCCGGCTGGTCTTGCGCGAAGACAAGGGACCGGCCGACCATTTGGCCGAACCTTGGGCACTGGGGTTGAAAGAGTCCAAGTTGTCTGCGTTTTTGTCACAAGACAAACAAATGCGCGAAGGCGACCCTGAGGTATTTTTGTCGGGCCAAATCACCGATGCGCAATCACGTCTGAATGTGATGAACTTGATCGACAACGGCAAACTCTCTCCCGAGTCCTTGGCGAGCTTTGCCAAGCTATTTAACTTGCTGGGCTTGCCGCTGAGCGAACTCAGTTACATGGGCCAGCAATTGCTCATGGCCCACCAAGCGGTCACGCTTGGCATTAACAACCCTGCAGCGAACCCCAATGCACCGCTATTGCCGCAGAACACGGCGCAACTGGTGTGGTTGGGGGTGAGCGCTCAAACGGCCTCGGCCCTCGGTGCCTATGTTGCCGTCTTGCCTGAAGCCACCCCGCTGAACCTGAATACCGCTGGCGCCGAAGCCATTTTCGCCAGCTTGCCGGGTCTGGACATTGCCACCGCACAAGAATTTGTTCGCCAACGGGCCAACCGGCCTCCGATCGAAGACATGGCCGCAGCGACCAAGGTATTGGGCAACCTGGTGAGCGCCAAGTCCCACAGCATCAGCTCGAAGTATTTTGAAATTAGAGGCCGTTTGCGATTGGACGATTTGGCCCAGGAAGATGTTTTACTGGTCGAAAGAAACGGCCCCCAAGTCAAAATTCTTTGGCGTTACCGCGCATTTCAAAACCAACTCGGCCCCGCGCCCGATGCCAGGCTCCTACAATCAGATAAGTCATGAGCCCTTTGATTATTTCGCTGCCCTTGACGGCAGCATCTCCTACCAGCGTGTATGCCTTTACCCAAGGGCAGGCGGGCCCATCTGCGCATCTGCGCAGCGCATCAGCCATTTTATTGCCCGATACCGGTCGCAGCACCGATGTTGTTGCGGTCGTCCCTGCCCAAGCCCTGTCTTGGCTGGAGGTGGAAATACCCGCTGGCAAACCCTTGCGCGGAGAGGCCTTGCGAACTGTCTTGGTCGGTTTGCTCGAAGACCGGGTCCTGGACGATCCAGCAGCCTTGCACTTTGCCCTGCAACCTCTGTGGCAAACGGGCCGTCGCAACGGGGTCGCGGTCTGCAATAAAGCCTGGTTGCAAGGTCATCTTCAAGCCCTGGAGGCTGCCGGACGACCTGTCAACCGGATTGTGCCGGCACTGCACACTGCTCCGACAAGGGAGGATGCACAGTTACAGGTCACTGGCACGCCACATGACGCTTGGTTGTGGATCTGCGAACCCACAGGAGTCTGGGGGCTGCCTTTGTCACCTGCCCGTGCGGGTTGGACAGCCCCGATCCTGGATGCGGCTTATCCTTTATCGGCGGAACCCGCTGTGGCCGAAATGGCCGCCCAAGCTTTACAACGTCAACCCAGTTTGGTTCAACCCGCTCAAAGGCTGATCCAAGCCGCCCAGTCCGAATGGGACCTGGCGCAATTTGATTTGGCCGCCACGGGTTCTGCACGCTGGGTCAAGGCCTGGGTTCGACTGCAGCAAGCACTGTGGCAATCGCCTGCCTGGCGCCCGGCTCGGTGGGGCGTAGCGGTGTTACTCCTTTGCCAAGTGCTGGGCCTGAATGCCTGGGCTTGGAAGTTGCAATCCGACTTGCACAGCCGCCAATCAGGCTTGGTGCAGATCATGAAGCAGACGTTCCCCGACATCCAAGTCGTGGTGGATGCGCCTTTGCAAATGGCCCGCGAAGTGCAAGGCTTGCGCCAAGCTGCGGGGCAAACTTCGCGTGACGGGCTCGAACCTCTGCTCGCTTCGCTGGGCCAGGCATTGCCTGCTGGGCAAGCCATCACTGCCCTCGATTTTCAATCGGGTCAATTGCGCATCAAAAATCTGAACCTGTCAGATGCAGAGGCAAGCCAACTGCAAACACGTTTGCAGACCCTGGGTCTGAATGCACGCCGTGAAGGCAACGCGTGGTCCATCACTGGCCAGGGGGCGCCCTGATGAACGCGCCAACGAAAAACCCTGCGCGTCAATCGGTGCAACAGGCGCTGCTTCAACGCTGGATGGCTTTGAGCGAGCGTGAAAAACGACTGCTTTCGTGGGGAGCCATGTTCATGGCGCTGGCCATCCTCTGGTGGTGGGGTCTTGCGCCGGCCCTGCGCACGGTTCGCGAAGCACCGACCCAACAAACCCAATTGGACGCGCAATGGCAACAGTTGAGCGACTTGCAAATCCAAGCGCAAGCGCTGCAAAAATTGCCCCGCATGACGCAAGTGGCAGCCTTGAAGGCCTTGCAAAACACGACCACCGAACTCTTGGGCGCGGGCGCCAAGCTGAACACAACAGGTGACCGCAGCACGGTCACCTTGACCGCGATCACCCCGGAGGCACTCGCGCGCTGGCTGTCACAAGTGCGCGTGCAAGCCCGGGCCGTTCCCATTGAAGCGCATTTAGAACGTACGCCGAACCAGCGCCAAGATGCATCACCTTCTGCCACACCCAAGCCACCCCTTTGGAGTGGCTCCGTGGTGCTGAGTTTGCCCGCATCTTGAGTCCCCTGTGATGGCTTCGAAACTTCCCATGGCAAAACCCAAAACTCTGCGTGCCATAACGAATCCGCAAGCGGCGCTGGCCCCTTGGGTTTGGGCTGCGTTGGGTTGTTTATTGGGCGGTCTCCTCACCGTGCTGACATTCACACCTGCGCAATGGCTTGCCCAAGGTGTGGCCCTGCTCACACAAGGCCAGCTTCAGTTACAAGAAGCACGTGGCACCCTGTGGCAGGGTTCCGCAAGGGTGGTCCTAACCGGAGGCCTGGGCAGCCTCGATGCACAAGCCCTGCCCGGCCGCATCGACTGGACCTTGCAAGCCAACGGTGACGGCGCCTTGTTGGGCTTGACCTCGAGCTGCTGCATAACGAACACCATGCAAGTGCAGATCTCGCCCACGTGGACCGGCGCACGCATTCAAATTACCGACACGCCCTCCACCTGGCCCGCCGCATTGCTGTCGGGATTGGGCGCCCCATGGAACACGCTGCAACCCGAGGGCGACTTGACCCTGGTGCCGCAGCAACTTCGCCTGCAATGGCTGAGTGGTCGGCTGTTGGTGCAAGGCGGCCTGACCCTCACGGCCAAAGACATGGCTTCGCGTCTGACCCCGCTCAAGCCCATGGGCACTTACCAACTTCAATTGGATGCAGGGCCTTCACCCACCGCCACACCGGGCTTGAAATTGTCCACTGTGTCGGGCAGCCTGTTATTGTCCGGTCAAGGCCAATGGGTTGGCCAACGTTTGCGCTTTCAGGGCGAGGCCAGCGCCGTGCCCGAACACGAAATGGTTTTGAACAACTTACTCAGCATCATCGGCCGCCGCGAAGGTGCGCGCAGCCTCCTTTCTTGGGGTTAAAACCTTATGCAAACACCAGTACATTATTTTTCACCTCGCCGCTTGGGGCCTGTTTGGCCAGCGCTGCCCATTGGATTGAGCTTGCTGTGCTTGGCTTTGACCTGGAGCACACCGGTTGCAGCGCAATCTGACAAACCGGCCAAAACAGCTTCCGGCAAATCCAACGAACCGATCACACTCAACTTTGTCAATGCCGAGATCGAGTCTGTGGCCCGCACATTGGCCACCCTGTCTGGCCACAATGTGGTGGTAGACCCCCGGGTCAAAGGCACCATGAATCTGGTCAGTACGGTGCCGGTGGTCCCCGCGCAGGCACTGCGTTTATTTGCCTTTCAATTGCGTACACAAGGTTTTGCGCTGGTCGATTCAGCCGGCTTGTACACCGTGGTTCCTGAGGCCGAAGCCAAGATGCAAAGTGGTGCGGTGAATGCGGGCAACGCCCCGCTGGGCGGTGGCCAAATTGTGACCCAAATTTTCAAGCTCAACCATGAGTCCGCCAACAACCTGGTGTCAGTGTTGCGTCCCTTGATCAGTCCGAACAACACCATCAACGTCAACCCTGGCACCAACGCGCTGGTGATCACCGATTACGCCGACAATTTGCAGCGCTTGGGCCGCATTGTGGCGGCACTGGACGTGGCCAATGCAACGGGTGTAGAAGTGATTCGTCTGAACCACTCATTGGCCAGCGACATGGCCCCTTTGTTGCAAAAACTGATCGACTCGGGCGCGGCCAATGCGCCCGCTGCTGCGGGCCAAACCGACAATGGCTACAAAACCACCTTGCTGGCCGAGCCGCGCAGCAACTCACTGATCGTGCGTGCAGCCAATGCTGCCCGCATATCGCAGGTACGCGCCTTGATCGAACAGCTGGACCAACCCACTGCGAACGCTGCAAATGGTGCCGCCGGTAATATTTATGTGGTGTATCTTAAAAACGCAGACGCCACCAAATTAGCAGGCACCTTGCGTGCCGCCATGACCGCGGATAACCGCACGGTGTCTTCCAGCACGTCGAGCCTGCCCACGCCAACACCAACAGCCACTCCGGGCGCGACCAGCAGCCCCACCACCAGCCAGCCTTCGACAGGGGGCCAAATTCAAGCCGACCCGTCGACCAACTCGCTCATCATCACCGCACCCGAGCCGCAATACCGCCAACTGCGCGCCGTGATTGACAAGCTGGACCAACGCCGGGCCCAAGTGTTTGTAGAAAGCCTGATCGCCGAAGTCAGTGCCGACAAAGCAGCCGAATTTGGCGTGCAATGGATGAGCGGCACGGGCACCGGGGGTAGCACCGTGGGCTTGATGGGAACCAATTTTTCGGTGGGTGGCACCAATTTATTGACCCTGGCAGCCAGTGCCGCAGCCGGCAAAGTAAGTGCATCGACAGGCTTGAATATTGGCATAGGCCAGCAGCAAAATGGCGCCCTGGTGCTGGGCGCCTTGGCCCGGTTTATTCAAAGCAATGGCAATGGCAATGTGCTGTCGACACCCAATTTGCTGACGCTGGACAACGAAGAGGCCAAAATCGTGATTGGCCAAAACGTGCCCTTTGTGACTGGCCAATACACCAACAACAACACCACTGGCGGCACAGTCAATCCGTTCCAGACAATCGAGCGCAAAGACGTGGGATTGACACTCAAAGTCAGACCACAGATCAGTGAAAACGGCACTGTGAAAATGCAAGTTTTCCAAGAGGTCAGCAGCATCGACGTGAAAAGCGCCTCCACAGCGGGCCTGATCACCAACAAACGCTCCATTGAATCGAGTGTGCTGGTGGAGGACGGCTCAATTGTGGTGCTGGGCGGCTTGCTCCAAGACGACTACACCAACAGCCAGGAAAAAGTGCCGGGGTTAGGCGATATTCCGATCTTTGGCAACTTGTTCCGCACCGAAACACGCTCTCGCAAAAAAACCAATCTGATGGTGTTTTTGCGCCCCGTGATCATGCGCGATGCAGCCGCCACAGAAAGCCTGTCGAACAGCCGCTACGAACAAATGCGCGGCTCGCAGACCGACAGCCAACCGCTGCCCAGCAGCGCTGTGCCGGTCGAAGGTGCGCCCGTGATGCCTGATTCGCCCAAGCGCTGAGAGAGCGGTTTCGACATGCGCTATCCCCTTCCCTATGCTTTCGCGCGCAGCCACAAACTGCTGCTGGAGGAAGACGGCCCGGTCCTGACCCTGTGGTTGGCGCCCGGCAGCGACCACGCTGCAGTGTCTGAAGTCGTGCGCCATTACGCCGCCCACACGCTGGCCGTCACCCACAGCGAAGAGGCCGAGCTGGTCCAACGCATCAGCACCGCCTACTCAGCCCGCTACGGCCCGGGCGAATCGACCGCGGCTGCGGTGGTCTCTGAGGTCGAGTCGGAAGCCGACTTGTCACGCATGATGCAAGACCTTCCGGCCATCGAAGATTTGCTGGAAACCAGCGACGATGCGCCCATCATCCGCATGCTCAACGCGCTGCTCACGCAAGCGGCGCGTGACGGCGCGAGCGACATCCACATCGAACCGTATGAACGGCATTCGAGCGTGCGATTTCGGGTGGACGGCACGCTGCGCGAAGTGGTGCAACCCAACCGGGCCTTGCACGCGGCCTTGATATCCCGCCTGAAAATCATGGCCGAGCTTGACATTGCCGAAAAACGCCTGCCGCAAGACGGCCGCATCAGCTTGCGCCTGGGCTCCCGGGCGGTCGATGTGCGTGTCTCTACCCTGTCCAGCGCCCATGGCGAGCGGGCGGTACTGCGTTTGCTCGATAAAAGCGAAAGCCGCCTCACTCTGGAAGCCGTGGGCATGCAAGGCCAGGTGTTGCAACACATTGAGCAACTGGTGGCGCAGCCGCACGGCATCATTTTGGTGACAGGCCCCACCGGCTCGGGCAAAACCACCACGCTCTATGCGGCCTTGCAACGGCTGGACGCGCACCGCCAAAACATCATGACGGTGGAAGACCCGATCGAATACGAGCTGCCTGGCGTAGGCCAAACGCAAATCAACGCCAAAATCGATTTGAGCTTTGCCAAGGCCTTGCGTGCGATTTTGCGGCAAGACCCTGATGTGATCATGATCGGCGAGATCCGCGATTTTGAAACCGCGCAAATCGCCATCCAGGCGTCACTGACCGGTCACCTCGTACTGGCCACGCTCCACACCAACGATGCGGCCAGCGCAGTCACGCGCTTGACCGACATGGGTATCGAGCCCTTCTTGCTGAGCTCCTCCCTTTTGGGCGTTTTGGCACAACGTTTGGTGCGCAAACTCTGCACCCATTGCCAAGGCCATGGTTGTGATCACTGCGCCCAAACCGGCTACGCAGGCCGCACTGGCATTTTTGAACTGCTGGTCACCAACGACGCCCTCCGCGCCCAGATCCACGCCCAAGCGGCCGAAGCCGACATCCGCGCCGCCGCTCAAGCCGGTGGCATGGTGCTGATGCGCGAAGACGGCCAACGCCTGGTGGACCAAGGCATTACCAGCGCGCAGGAGTTGGTGCGTATCACCAGAGATTGATGCAAATCGCACAGTTCAGAGCGCATCAGCACGACAGCTCGGGCCCGTGCTTAAACTATAAAACTGGCTGGCACGCCATTGGGCTGGGCTTGCCAGACTGAGTTTTTAGGGCGACGTCGGTCCTTTGGCGCAACTGCCCGTTCTGCACAGCGCACGCGCGGGGCAGGTCGGCTTGCTGTATTCACATCGCTAAGGGGCATCACGCTTGACCTGTCTTTGCTGGGCCACGCCCACTGGTCATAATGTCGCCCATGCCCGCCTTTTCTTTTGAAGCCCTTCAAGCCGATGGTGTCACCCGCAAAGGGGTGATTGAGGCCGACAGCGTCAAATCAGCGCGCACCCAACTGCGTACGCAGCAGTTGGTGCCTTTGGCTGTCACACCCCTCGCCGTAGACACGCCACTCAGCGACACCCCTTGGTGGAACCGTTCTATCGGTGGTGGCCGTGCGTTCAGTGCCTCCGCGCTCACGGTGTGGACCCGCCAACTGGCAGGGCTGGTCAGCAGCGGCCTGCCTTTGGAAAGGGCCTTGGCAGCACTCAGCGAAGAGGCCGAAGAAGAAAAACAAGGCCATTTGGTGGCCAGCATCCGCGCCGAGGTGAACGCCGGCTCCAGCCTGGCTCGGGCACTGGCCTTGCATCCTCGCGAGTTCTCGCCCATCTACACCGCAGTGATTGGTGCAGGTGAGCAAGGCGGCCATTTGAGCCTGGTGCTCGAGCAACTGGCCGATGATCTGGAAGATCAGCAAAACCTGAAAGCCAAGCTGATCGGTGCCTCGCTGTACCCGGCCATCGTCTCGCTGGTGGCGATGGCGATTGTGGTTTTTTTGGTCACGTCGGTAGTCCCGCAAGTGGCCGGTGTATTTGCTGGTAGCAAGCAAAAGTTGCCTTGGCTGACCACCGCCATGTTGTCCTTCAGCGACTTCGTTCGTTCTTATGGATGGGCGATGCTGGCCTTGCTCGTTGCGGGAACTTTGAGCTTGCTCAAAGCGCTCAAACAAGAAGCTTTCAGACTGCGCTTTGATGCGGCTTGGTTGCGGCTGCCTTTGATTGGTCGCTTGTCCATTGGCTACAACGCCGCCCGTTTTGCAGGCACCTTGGGCATGCTGGCCAACGCGGGCGTACCGATTTTGCGCGCCTTGCAAACGGCGGCAGAGACCTTGTCCAACCGCGCCATGCGGGCCGATGCGCTGGAGGCACTGGTCCTGGTCCGCGAAGGCGCACCGCTGGCCATGGCCTTGTCGCAAAAGAAACGCTTTCCGGGCTTGCTGTCGATGTTTGCCCGGTTGGGTGAGCAAACCGGCCAATTGCCGCTGATGCTGCAACGCGCGGCCAAGCAACTGTCAGGCGAGGTGCAACGTCGGGCCATGGCGCTGGCGACGATTTTGGAGCCGCTGCTGATTGTGGCCATGGGCGGTGTGGTGATGGTGATCGTATTGGCCGTGCTGATGCCGATCATTCAACTCAACCAGTGGGTGAAATGACCCCCACGTTCGCCCACCGCGTGTGGCTCTCTGCCCCCCAAGGGGGCCTTCGAGCCTTGGGGCGGCCCGGCAGCGCTCATTTTTCTACATCGAGGCAATGGCTATGGCTGTGACGCTAGAGGGTCAGTTGGTGGTGGCGATTTCGTCTCGGGCTTTGTTCGACTTTGAAGAGGAAAATCAAATCTTCGAACAAACAGATGACCGTGCTTACATGAAGCTGCAACTTGAACGCTTGGAGGTGCCGGCCAAGCCGGGCGTGGCGTTTTCGCTGGTGCGCAAGTTGTTGGCCTTCAATGATGCCCATACTCAACGGGTCGAGGTGGTGATCTTGTCGCGCAACGATCCGGTCTCTGGCATGCGGGTGTTCCGTTCGGCGCAACACTACGGTTTGTCCATTCAGCGCGGCAGCTTCACCCGGGGTCAATCACCTTGGCGGTATTTGAAACCGCTCAATGCCAATCTGTTTTTGTCCACCCATTTGGCCGACGTCCGGGCCGCATTGGCTGCTGGCGTGCCTGCGGCGCAGGTCTATCCGCACTCCGCCCATGCGTCCGAAGCCCATCCGAACGAAGTGCGTATCGCCTTCGATGGCGATGCGGTGCTGTTTTCTGACGAAGCCGAGCGGGTCTTTCAGTCCGAGGGCTTGTCGGCCTTTCAGGCGCATGAAAAAGACAAAGCGGCGCAACCTTTGTTGGCAGGACCCTTCAAGCCCCTGCTGGCGGCCCTGCACCGCCTGCAAAAAGAGGGCACTCCCGAGATGCGGATCCGAACCGCTTTGGTCACCGCGCGCAGCGCACCTGCGCACGAACGGGCGATTCGCACCCTGATGGACTGGAACATTGAAGTGGACGAAGCCATGTTTTTAGGCGGCTTGCCCAAAGGTGAGTTTTTGAAAGAGTTTGAACCCGACTTTTTCTTTGACGACCAAACAGGTCACATCGAATCTGCGGCACGGCATGTGCCTTCGGGCCATGTGGCCAGCGGGATCAGCAACGACTGATACTCAATCGACTTGAACAGCCGGCCTCCGGCCTTCGCGCCTGGCGATCCAAACAGTCGAAAACAGAATCACAAAAGCACCCAGCCAGGTCGATTGACTGGGCACATCGCTGAACACCAGCCAGCCTAAGAGGGCGGCCCAGATCAAGTCCAGAAAACGCAGCGACTGAGTGGCAGATATGTCGGCCGTATGAAACGCGCGGGTCAGGCTGTAATGGCCGGCGGTGCCCAAAATGCCTGCCACAAAGAAACCCGCCCATTGCCACAGCGTTGGGTTTTGCCAGTGCATCAGGGCCATGGGGATGCTGAAAATAGAGACTGTGAGCGATTGCCACATCACAATCACCCCCGGTTTCTCGTAACGGGTGAGCGCCTTGGTCATTAAAAAGGAGGCCGCGAACACTGGAGATGCCGCGAGCATGACCAGGTTGTACCAACCCCCATCGCCCGTCATTTTGGGCAAAACCACCACCAGAACACCTGCAAACCCGATCATGGCTGCAATCCATCGGTCGCGGCGCATGGGTTCTCCCAAAAACCAGGCCGCCCCCAACATGATGAAGATCGGGCCGGTAAAGCCAATCGCAGTCATGTCGGCCAAGGGTATTTTAGGCAAGGCCGTGAACCACAAGATCAAACCGACGGTATGGACCCCGCCTCGCCAAAATTGCCCTTTGACATCAACAGGTTTGTAAGCAGACCACCCGTTTCGCCAGAGCAAGGGGAGCATGACGAGCAAGCCGCAAAAATAGCGCAGAAACTGCGCTTCGTAAGGATCCATCTCCATCGAAAACTGACGGGCAATGGTGTTGAGCAGTGAGAAAAACAAACCGCCAATCGCCATCCACAACATGCCCCTGACAGGCGAAGGCCAAGACATCAGGCGGCGGTGAATCCGCAGATGAATGAGCGTCCACAGACGCTGTAATGAAGGAGGAGTGGGGTTGGGCGTGCTCATCAGCACACGGCAACGAGTAAGGCAAGGGTAGCAAGTTCGAAATTCACACTTTGACTTTAAGGGACATCAGGCCCCCTGTCAGTCGCTTGCGTTACCCCAACAAAGGGGCACTCTCTCAGGGTACCCCGGGTACTCAGCTGTTTTGCAAAGCCGCGATCCGTTCTTCGATCGGGGGGTGCGTCGAAAACAGTTGACCGATACCCCCGGCGATACCGAAGGCCGCCACGCCCTTGGGCAACTCGGCGGTGTGCAATCCACCCAAACGGGCCAAGGCGTTCATCATGGGCTGCTTGCGGCCCATGAGTTGGGCGGCACCGGCGTCGGCGCGGAACTCACGGTGACGGCTGAACCAGGCCACGACCATGGACGCCGCAAAGCCCAGAACAATGTCCAGCACAAAAGAGGTCACGTAGTAACCGATGCCCGGGCCGCTGCTGTTTTCATCGTTTTTCCGCAGGAAGCTGTCGACCGCGTAGCCAATGACCCGCGACAAGAACACCACAAAGGTGTTCATCACGCCTTGGATCAAGGTCATGGTCACCATGTCGCCATTGGCAATGTGTGCCACTTCGTGCGCCAACACGGCTTCAATTTCTTCGTGGGTCATGCCTTGCAGCAAACCGGTGGACACGGCGACCAGCGCCGAATTTTTGAAAGCACCAGTAGCAAAGGCATTGGGTTCGCCTTCAAAAATGCCCACTTCGGGCATGCCGATCTGGGCTGCATCTGCCAACTTTTTGACCGTATTCACCAGCCAAGCTTGGTCGGCATTTTGCGCTTGCTCGATAACTTGTACGCCCGAGCTCCACTTGGCCACCGGCTTGCTGATGAGCAACGAGATAAAGGCA
>Ga0209084_1001790_pt1 | contig 17501 bp, 14 predicted proteins | sample C_130820_MF_Meta_FD_187309 | JGI IMG/M metagenome (GOLD analysis project Ga0209084, IMG submission 187309) | Freshwater microbial communities from Lake Croche, Canada to study carbon cycling - C_130820_MF_MetaG (SPAdes) (version 2) | ecosystem: Environmental > Aquatic > Freshwater > Lake... | reverse complement strand
CATTTCGGTTTCTAAAAAATGGCGTATGCCACGCGCATAGGTGTCGGTGGCCACCACAGCAAAACTGGCGGTAGCAAAGAAGTCTTGGGTCACCGAGCGCCACAAATCCCACACCGGTTTGATGGTGGTGTGGCGTTCTCGGTTGATAAAGGGTTCAGGGTCAAGGCCCAACAATTCGCCCAGCTTGCGCAAAAACTTGGTGGTGCTGTGCAAGCCAATGGGCGCTTGCAAATAGGGGCGCTCTAGCGCCTCGCACAACATGCGACCGAACTCACGGTACATACAAATATTCACGTCAGCTTCGACCAACTGCGACACCTCGGCCAAATGGCTGCCCAAGGGGAACACCATATTGATATCAGCACCAATGCCCTGCACCAAGCGGCGAATTTCGGCCAAGTCGCTGGGGCTGTTGAAGGTGCCGTAACAAGGACCAATGATGTTGACGCGGGGTTTTTCGCCCTCCTTGCGCACCCGCTTAGGCACTTTTTTCATGCCGTATTCGGTCCACAGCCAGTACATGGCGCGGTTGGCACATTGCCACTGGTCTTCGTCAATGGTGCGCGGCAAAAACCGCATCAGGTTGGTGCCCTCGGGCGTGACACCGCCGCCAATCATCTCGGCGATAGAACCGGTGACCACCACCGCGGGCAAATCGGGGTCCAGCACTTGGTGGGCGCGCTTCATTGCGCCTTCGGTACCTTCGCGGCCGAGTTGCTCTTCGGCCAATCCGGTGACCACAATGGGTAACTCGTGGGGTGGCAAGGCGTCGGTGTAATGCAGCACGGAGGTGACGGGCAGGTTTTCGCAGCCCACAGGACCATCGATGACCACTTGCAAGCCCTTGATAGCGGTGAACACATACACCGCACCCCAATAGCCGCCTGCACGATCGTGGTCGAGTACAAACATCAGCCCATCTCCTCGGCTTTGCGTTTCTTTTGCTTTTTCTCGAACTGACGACGAACTTCTTTCTTGAAGTCGGGGTGCATGACAGGCACGTCTTCCCATACGCCAGCTTCATCGCCCTGCCCGACCGAACCAAAAAACGCTTTCATTTCGTCAAAACGGGCTTGGTTGCCGATGGCGGCATTGACCACTTGAATCAGCGAGCCGGCTCCAGCTACACCCATGAGCGGACGAGCTGAAATGAGGTTGGTGAAGTACAGCGAAGGAATACACAACTCTTTGGCCGCTTGCACCACCGGCGTGGTACCAATGGCAAGCTGCGGTTTGAACTCATGCACGGCTGCCATGTCTTGCTCGAGGGACGCACGAAACTGCACGTGAACGCCTTTGGACTGCAGCCAGTCGGCGTCGTGTTTGTTCCAAGGGGTGGCGGGACAAGCACTGCCCACATAGCGCAAATCGGCACCGCATTCGATAAGCAGTCGCGCCACCAGCAGCTCGGAGCCTTCGTAACCGCTGAGGGTGATGCGGGCGTTGATTTTTTGCGCAGCCAAAACGCCGCGCATGGCACCCAAGGTTTGGTTGCGCGCTGTGTCGATGTCCGCTTGGGAAACGCCACATGCCGCGCCAATGGAGCCCAGCCAATCGTGGGTGCCTTCAATGCCCACAGGGGCAGAGCCCACAATGGGTCGGCCAGCAGCTTGAAACTCACGCACGCTGGCGGTGTAAAAAGGATGGATGGCCGCCACGGCTTTGCAGTCGAGGGCGGCATACAACTCGCGCCACTCGCGGGTGGGTGCCACTGTGCCCACGGCCAAGCCCATGGGCGCAATCATTTGCGCAATGATCATGGGGTCGGCGGGGAACATCTCACCCAGCAAAGTGATGGTGGGTTTGCTGTTGCGCCCTTGACGAGGCGCTGCCACCGGTCCGGCCATGGCTTCTTGGCGAGCGTATTGCAGCATGGCGCCAGCCAGCACATCTTTGGCTTCAGCATGGGTGGGTACACCAAAGCCAGGCACGTCGATGCCAATGATGCGCACGCCATTGATTTCTTTGGGTAACAACTGCAGCGGCACACCGCTGGCAGTGGGTACGCACAAATTGATGATGACAATGCAGTCGAGCTTGTCAGGATCGGCTTGTTCATGCACAGCATCGCGGATGTCTTCGAACAATTTGCCCGTGACCAGGGTTTCCGAATTGAACGGCACATAGCCAACGGTGCGGCGTGCGCCATAAAAATGCGAAGTGAATGTGAGGCCATACACACAGCAGGCTGAACCACTCAAGATGGTGGCCGTGCGCCGCATACGCAAGCCCACACGCAACGAGCCAAAGGCGGGACACATGCTTTGCGGCTGGTCGTGCGGGCCCTTGGGGTAGTCAGCAGCGTATTGCGCCAACACTTCGCTTTTGCCGGCTTTGGCTGCTGCGTCCAACATTTGGTCTTTGCCCGCATGACAACCCAAACCGTCTGCGCTGGCAGCAGCGGCATTGGGCAGTGGGGTGATGGGAATGATGGCGCTCATGGTGGGTATCAAACTTCGTCGTAAACCACTTCGAGGGTGGGACGGTCGATGACGGTTTTGCCGGTCATATCGACTTCGGTGGCGGGTGTCATGACAAAGTCGCGGCCGGTGACGTCGGCGCTGAACAAGCCGAGCAATTCGTCTTGGGTTTGTGGCTTGGGTCGCACCGGCGGCGCGTCGGCCACGTTTTGCGCCAACTCGGCAAACAAAGGGCCCCAAGTGCTGTCTGGCGTGCCAATGATTTCGTAGCTCGCGCTTTTACGACGAATGTCTTCATTGGCGGGAATAGCTGCCAACACTGGGATACCGGCATTGGTGGCAAAAGCCTGGGCTTCGCCGGTACCGTCGTCTTTGTTGATAACCATGCCAGCCACGCCGACATTGCCACCGAGCTTGCGGAAATACTCTACCGCGCTGCAGACATTGTTGGCCACATAGAGGGACTGCAAGTCGTTGGAGGCCACCACAATAACTTTTTGGCACATGTCGCGGGCAATCGGCAAACCAAAACCACCACACACCACGTCGCCCAAAAAATCGAGCAACACAAAGTCAAAGCCCCACTCGTGAAAACCGAGTTTTTCAAGGGTTTCAAAACCGTGAATGATGCCGCGACCACCGCAACCACGACCCACCTCGGGACCACCCAACTCCATGGCATACACGCCGTCACGGATGAAGCAAACGTCGCCAATCTTGACCTCTTCGCCAGCGAGTTTTTTCTTGGACGAGGTTTCGATGATGGTGGGACAGGCTTTGCCACCAAACAACAAACTGGTGGTGTCGCTTTTGGGGTCACAACCGATCAGCAATACTTTTTTGCCCTGCTGGGCCATCATGTAACTGAGGTTGGCCAAGGTGAAGCTTTTGCCAATGCCGCCCTTGCCGTAAATGGCAATGATTTGGGTTTCTTTGGTGACTTCGCCGGTGTGCACCGCGTCTGGCTCTACAAACGCCTCTTGACGCAGGCGATCGACGAATTGAACAGGTTTTTCGTTGGCAGTGCTCATCAATTTCTCCAGTCCATAACCATCTTCAAACAGTGGGGGTCGCTAAAGGCAACCTCATACGCTTCGAGAGCTTTATCTGGCGTTTGGGTGTGGGTCAGCAAGCCATCTAAGGACAAGCGACCGCTATGAATAAGCTCGGTGACAGCCAGCAAATCGGGTTTTTTCCATTCGGTGGCAACCCGTATTTGCGCCTCGCGCATGAAAGCGGGCGGATAAGCAAACGACAAATCTTGGGTATAAAAGCCCGCCAACACCACCTCGCCGCCATGGGCGAGTCGGGAAATCAAGCCGTTGAGCAATGTGCCATCGCCACTCACGTCATAAATAGCTTGGTAGTCTTTGCGCGTGTCTTCGTCAGGGTGAATCACCTTGTAGCCTTCACCACCAAGTTGACGCACGGGGTTGGTTTCCCACACAGTGGGGGCAGGCAGGCCCGCAGCCACCACCAATCGCGCCAGCAAACGCCCCATGACGCCATGACCGACGATGAGATCTGGGGCAATGATGGGGTCACGCTTGCCGCCAATGGAGACCGCGTGATAGGAAGTAGCTGCCAACGCCAACAAGACCGCATTGGCACCCAGATGGACATCGACGGGAACGACACGGCTGTGCGGCACCACCATGGTGGCGCCTGCGCCGCCAAATAAATTGTGAGCTTCAGTGAAGGAATAAGAACCAGGAACAAACACCCACTCGCCTTCTTTGACAGGCGAAGCAGCAGGGGCATGCTTGACCACACCCACGGTTTCATAACCAGGAACCAAGGGATAAGCCAAACCTGGAAAGGCCGGCATGGTGCCGGTCCACAACAAGCGCTCGGTACCTGTGCTGATGCCGCTGTAAGCGACCTCAACCACAAGGTCCTCTGCACCCGGTTCACGAAGGTCAAGAAGCTTGACCGACAACTCTCGGGGTGCGTCAAATACGATGGCTTGGGCTTTCATGGTTTGTATTCTTGCGTTGACATTACTTTGTGTCAACTTGTATTGACGTTTTTAGCTTAAACCTAGGGAAAACACTTAATTTTTCTGCGCTAACAACAAACGGGTGTGCAAAGGCATGGGGTTAGCGATATCCACCACCCGGTCAAAACCGGCTTCTGTTATGAGGGTTTTGAGCTCCTGGGGGGTACGTAGCCGCCCTGAGCCCATGGCCAGTAAATAGAAATGGAAGTAGGCATCCCCCATGGAATGTGGGCCAGAGGCCTCAGCCATGGGTTCGGCCAGCATCAACATGCCGCCCGCAGGCAAAGCTTGGTATATGGATTTGAGCAACACCTTGACAGTGGCATCGGGGTGATCGTGTGCCACTCGAACCAAAGTGACCAAATCTGCCCCCTTGGGCAATGGGTCGCTGATGAAACTGCCACCCACCGCGCTGGCTCGGTCAGACAGGCCATTGGCTTGGAAACGGGCGTTTGCCAATGCCGCTACGGGTGGCAGATCGAACAACATCAACTGCAAGTCGGTGTGCTGCTGACCCAAGGCGCAGATCCACCCCCCTTGCCCACCGCCCACATCCATCACGCAACGATGCTGAGAAAAGTCGTAAGAGGCTAATAATTCTTCAATGACAAAGCGCTGAGAAGTTGCCATCAACTCGGAATAGCGAGCCACCTTGTCGGTTTCCCATGACGGCGGTTTGTCGCCATTCATATACGGCCAATAGGCTTGCATATGCGGCTGAATTTCGTCGCGCAGCAAGGCCACGGTGTCGCGCATGTCGTCAAACAACACCGCGTTGTGCTCGATCATCAGTCGCAAGCCCACATCCGCCGCCACAGGCGCACCCAAAGCGCCCAGGCCATAAAGACTGGGCCCGCGCAGATCCAGCAAGCGCAAAGAGACCGCCGCTTGAAGCAAACGCTGCAATGCAGGCGGGCTGACTTGACACTCTTGGGCCAGCGCATTCAAAGTTTGTGGGCCATTGCGCAGCTTCTCCAACAGCCCTAGGCGCACGCAGGACAACAATACCTGCGAATGCACGAAACCGGCCATCAGGTTGAAAAGCTGAGCAGCGCGCCTTCGTGTGATCCAACGGGTCAGCGGATTGCCTATCGCCCAGCGGTAAAAGCCTGGCGTGGTCATCCAAGCATCTATACGTTGGTCTAACTGGGTACGCCAGCTGGGGCGCGACTCGCCTGAACGCAAACCAGATTGAGCGAGATCGAGACTTTTCTGGGTCATCGCTGGCTCACATCAGGCATTGGCCCGGATCTTGGATGCTGGGCCCTTTTGCTGGATCTGCTCATAGGCCGACTGGGGAACCAAGCGTTCAGACTCCATGCGCACCAACTGCTGCATGGCAGGGCGGTTGGCACAAGCAGGTACAGAGTGAACGGCTGCGTCCATCAATTTTTGGAAATAGTCCAGCGCACCCGCTAGCCCCAAGTCGGCAGCAGCGCTTGGGCGACCATGCTGCGCGTCTTGACCCACAGGCTTGCCCAAGGTGTCTGCGTGACCCATGACATCGCGAATATCGTCAGCCACTTGATAGGCCTCGCCCAAGGCCTCGCCCAATGAGCGCCAAGGTGCGGGATTGACGCCAGCGGCCTGCGCACCGGCACAAGTAGCCGCAACAAACAAAGCGCCGGTTTTGGCGCGTTGGTATTGGCTTAAAGCCACCTTGGTTTCGCATTCCCAGGCTTGACCCGCAACAATACCGTCGGGCGCGCCAACGCCATCGCTGATGGTGCAAATGAGATCAACCAAACGAGTGGGGTGGACACGCCCGGCTCGCGCCAACACTTGGTAGGCCATAACGATCAAACCGTCACCGGTGAGCAATGCCAAAGGTTCGCCGTATTGCTTGTGCACAGTGATCTGGCCACGACGTATGTCTGCGTCGTCAAAACACGGCATATCGTCGTGAACCAAGGAGGCGCAATGCATGATTTCAATCGCCACTGCTGCTGCGTCGGACAGCGCTGGGGCATCGTCGCCACAGGCTTTGGCGACTGCCAAGCACAGCTGCGGGCGAATGCGCGCGCCTCCTGGAAACACCGCGTGACGCATAGCCGACATCAGACGAGGCGGGGCGCTGAGGGACTGAATATGGGAAAAATGCAGCTCTAGAGCGGCTTCAATGCGTTGTGGCATGCTCATGGGAGCCCCCAAAGTTGACGTGGTAACCATCGCTTTGGACCAACCAAGCGACGTCCACAGTGTCAATTTAACATGACACTGTGAATTGTCAACTATCACTTACCTAGGGTTTATCCCAGAGGACTAACGCCAAAAAGCCATTCATGGCCACGGGAGAGCAAAACTGCCCACACCACCACACCAATGCCTACCGCCCGCCATGTGGCGGCCATAGAGACCTCGGGCACAAGTAAAGTGCCAGCCTCCTCCCCAGCCGCAGATGCCAAGCGATCACGCTTTCGTGCGGCACGGAAATTAAGCACCGACCACAGCAAAAAAGCGCCAAACAGCACCACATCGGCCACGCGTGGGTTGGCCAGCAAATGTGCCAAAGCCCAGACCTTGACCGACAACACCATGGGGTGATGCAGCTTGGCCTTGATGGCATTGCGCGGCGCGTGGGCGCACGCCAGCAAGACCAAAGACAGCAACATCAGCAGGGCCGCGACATGCTTGACCCACACGGGGGGCATCCACAACGCGGGGCTGTCCCAGCGCACTTGGTCAAAACCATACATCAGCAAACCAAAACCAAGCAAAGACACCAAGGTATAAACGCCCTTGTAAGCTTTGTCGCCCAAGCGCTCCAAAGCAGCTTGGCGCCCGTTTTCAGCAAAGATGCGGGTAGAGTGCGCACCCAAAAAAAGCACCAATCCCAAAATCAGCAAAGCCATGGTTTATTCCTTCATTCAATGTTGACGATGCACAACCCAATCCGTCAAAGCCCGCAAGGCTTGGGTATTGGGCAAGGCGCTTTTGATCAAGGCCGATTGGGCTTGATCTGCCAAGTTTTTGGCTTCTTGCTTGGCACCTGCCAAGCCCAACAAAGACACGTAGGTGGGTTTGTTATCAGCGGCATCTTTGCCAGCGGTTTTGCCCAGTACGTCTGAATTTGCGGTGACATCCAAAATGTCGTCAACCACCTGAAACGCCACACCCAGGGCTTGCGCGAAGACCAGAAGCGCGTCGTAAGCGCGTGCAGAAGCGTCGCCACACAGCGCACCCATCAACACGCTGGTTTCCAACAACGCTCCCGTTTTGCAGCGGTGCATATGCCGCAAGGCCTCGGCGTCCAAAGCCACGCCCACGCTGGCCAGATCAATGGCTTGGCCGCCGGCCATGCCTGCGTGACCGGCGCCGCGTGCCAACAAAGCGCACAACTTGGTTTGAACCGCGTCAGGGATATCACTGTCGTCGGGCGTGATCAACTCAAACGCCAGCGATTGCAAAGCGTCTCCCGCCAACAAAGCCAGGGCTTGACCAAACTTCACATGCACCGTGGGTTTGCCTCGGCGCAGCACATCGTTGTCCATGCAGGGCATGTCGTCATGCACCAAGCTGTAGGCGTGAATTAACTCGACAGCGCAAGCGGCACGCATCGCCGCATCTTCCATCCAGCCTGCTTGCTGACCTGCAGCGCTGGCCTCCATGCTGGCCAACACCAACAGCGGGCGCAAACGTTTACCACCATCCAACACCGCATAACGCATCGCGTCGCCCAAACCCGCAGGTGCATAGGCCGGGACGTTATCGTCCAAAGCCAGCTCGATAGCGGCCAAATGGGTTTGGCTCCATTGGTTGAAATTGAATGCCTTCATTCGTTACCGCCCCACTGTTTTAAGTTGCCCGCTTCCAAAACTTTAATTTGCGCCTCTACCGCCTGCAATTGTTCTCTGCAGTGGTTGAGCAAAAAAGCACCACGTTGATAAGTTTGTAACAGTTGCGCCAATGGCAATTGGCCCGATTCCATGTGCGCGACCAAGGACTCCAGCTCATGCAAACCCGCTTCATAGCTTTCAGGAACCGCTTGTTCAGCAGTGGTGGTGGAAGTGGGCGGTTTGGTTTTGCTCATGCAAGGCCCTATTTGAAAAGATAAAAACGATTGTAGGCGGGTGATTTAATCTTTTAAAAACATGAATTTTGTTAAAAGTCGAGGCTACAATCCGCTTCCGCCTGGGTAGCCCCAGTTTTTTTATTCATTCTCCCTGTGGGGAGTCTTTAGGTCAGGTCCCCCATGTCTGATTTAAGTCTTCAACTGCAGCAGGCCTCTGGCCAACTCTCAGTGTCGAGTTATTTCGATGAAGCGCTGTACCAGCGTGAAATCGAGCATCTGTTCAAGCGTGGCCCGCGTTACGTGGGGCACTCTTTGTCTGTGCCTGAGGTGGGCGATTACCATGCGCTCGCCCATGAAAACGAGGGGCGCGCCTTGGTGCACACCCCGCAAGGCATTCAACTCATCTCCAATGTCTGCCGCCACCGTCAAGCGGTCATGCTCAAGGGACGCGGCAACCTCAACGACCCGGCGCGCGCCATGGGTGGCAATGTGGTTTGCCCGCTTCACCGTTGGACCTATTCCGGTGAAGGCCAGTTGTTGGGTGCGCCGCATTTTCAGCATGACCCCTGCCTGAACCTGCAAAATTACCCACTTCAAGAATGGAATGGCTTGCTGTTTGAAGCCCATGGGCGCGATGTGCTGGCCGACTTGGCCGGCATGGGACCGCGCAGTCAACTCGACTTCAGCGGCTACGCCCTTGACCACATAGAAATGCATGTGTGCAACTACAACTGGAAAACCTTTATCGAGGTCTATCTCGAGGATTACCACGTCGGACCGTTTCACCCAGGGCTTGGCAACTTTGTCACCTGCGACGATTTGCAATGGGAGTTGAAAGACGAGTATTCGGTGCAAACCGTGGGGGTCGCCAATCGCTTGGGCAAAGCCGGAAGCCCGGTGTACGAGCGCTGGCATCACGCCTTGCTGCAATACAGCAACGGTGTGCCACCACAGCACGGCGCGATTTGGTTGACCTACTACCCGAACATCATGGTTGAGTGGTATCCCCATGTGCTCACCGTCTCTACCTTGCACCCCATGGGACCACGCAAAACCATGAATGTGGTTGAGTTCTTCTACCCGGAAGAAATCGTGGCTTTCGAGCGCGATTTTGTGCAAACCCAACGCGCCGCTTATATGGAAACTTGCGTGGAAGACGATGAAATCGCCGAACGCATGGACCAAGGTCGATTAGCCCTGATGCAGCGTGGCGACAACCAAGTGGGCCCCTACCAAAGCCCCATGGAAGATGGCATGCAGCATTTCCATGAGTGGTACAAACGCCGAATGGGCACCCACCCTTAAATGCAAGCACTTTGGATGCTACTGGCCTCCGCTTTTTTGGCCAGCATGGGGGTTTGTGTCAAATTTGCTTCAGCCTATTTCCACGCCTCTGAATTGGTGTTCTACCGCGGCTTCATCAGTTTATTGATGATGAGTTTGTATGCCCGCTTGGCCGGCATCTCGCTTCACACACCTGTTCCCTTGATGCATTTTTGGCGCAATGTGGTGGGCGTTTTTTCGCTGGGCGCTTGGTTTTATGCCTTGGGCAAATTGCCTCTGGCCACCGCCATGACACTGAATTACATGAGCAGCGTGTGGATCGCTGCTTTTTTGGTCGGCGGCACCTTGATGGGAACGCTGTCTGGCACGACAGTGGATATGCGTCGCCAAGGCCCTTTGGTGCTGGCGGTGCTCAGCGGCTTTGTGGGTGTGGTGATGATGTTGCGCCCCACCATCGAACAAGACCAAATGTTTGCCGGTTTGGTAGGTTTGATGTCGGGCTTTGTGTCGGCTTTTGCCTATATGCATGTGATGGCTCTGGGGCGCGCCGGCGAACCGGTGGTTCGGGTGGTATTTTATTTTGCCTTGGGCACCACCTTGGTTGGTGGCGTGGGCACGGCCGTGGTCGGGGTCTCACCTTGGAACTGGGAACACGCGGTGTGGTTGCTGCCCATTGGGGTGTTGGCGTCGCTGGGGCAAATGTGTTTGACCCGTGCCTACTCAAGAGGTGCAACCTTGGTGGTGGCTAATTTGCAGTACGCCGGCATTGTGTTTGCCGCTTTGTACGGCGTTTTTTTGTTTGAGGAACAATTACCCACCATCGGTTGGCTGGGGATGTGGTTGATCATCGCCAGCGGCATCGCGTCCACCATACTGCGCACCCGCGCCGTTCCCGATTCACCCGCAGAGGATCACTAAACCATGAACCGCACATTGATTTCAGTCGCACAGTTAAAAACCATTTCTGCTGTGGTCATCGACTGCAGCGCCGACTTGACCCAACCCGAGGCCGGACGTGCCCAGTTTGAAGAGCAGCACATAGCCGGTGCATTGTTTGCGGACATCAACACCGATTTAGCCACCCATGACCCCGCTTTGGCTGTCAACGGCGGCAGACACCCCCTGCCCTCGCGAGAACACTTCGCCCAATGGCTGGGTGCTTGTGGCATCAGCGAACACACGCAAGTGGTGGTCTATGACCGCCAAGGCATGAACTATTGCGGGCGCTTGTGGTGGATGCTCAAGTGGTGCGGCCATGAAGCAGTGGCGGTGCTCGATGGCGGCTTGCAAGCCTGGGTGGCGGCAGGTGGTGCGCTGGCCAGCGGGCCGGCTTTGCCAGTGGCGTCAACCGTATTTCCTTTGCGTGCGCCTTGGGTGGCGTTGAAACACACGGCCGAGGTGTTTGCAGACATGGGGCGGCCTTCGCAAACCATTGTTGACGCCAGAGCCCCTGCGCGCTTTAAGGGCGAGACCGAGCCCTTCGACCCTGTGGCAGGGCATATCCCTGGCGCACTCAACCGGCCCTTCAATACCAACCTCAACGCCCAAGGTTTCATGAAAAGCCCTGCCGAATTGGCGGCCGAGTTTGCCGTTTTGCTCAACGGTCGTGATGCCAGCAGCGTGGTGCACCACTGCGGCAGTGGCATCAGCGCGATACCCAATGTACTGGCTATGGAGGTCGCCGGTTTGGGCACGACTGCGCTGTATGCCGGCAGTTGGAGCGAGTGGTGCAACACGCCGGGCTTGCCGTGTGCCCAGGGTTAAAGCCCATGCATCCACTGCACCGTGGCGGTGACCATGGCAATGCCCGCAAATAACCACAGCACTTGCATCGCGGTGGCAGATGCCGACAGCCTTTTTTGCAACTGCGGTATGAGGTCTGCCAAAGCCACATACACATAGCTGCTGCTGGCCACCACCAGCAAATACGGCAACCATGCTTCGTGGCCTTCGATCAAGAAAAAACCCGCCAAGCCGCCCAGCACTGTCACACCTCCGGCCATGCTCAGTTTGAACAAAGCATTGCGCCCCTGACCCAAACCTTTTTGCAACACCGCCAAATCCCCCATATGGTGGGGAATTTCGTGCGCCAGCACCGCCACCGATGCCGCCACGCCAAGGGTGAAATTGGTCATGAAGGCGGCGGCTACCAACACCCCATCACCGAAAGCGTGCACGCTGTCGCCCGTCAGTACGGACCAACTGCCCGTCAAGCCTGATTCAGACCCCGCCTCGTGTGAATGTGGGTGGTCATGGTCATGAGCGTGCTCGTGGCCGTGGTGCCATAACTCGGCCTTGTCCAACAGAAAAAAGAAGATCAAGCCTAACAGTAGGGTCAGAAACAAACTGTGTGGTGCGGCGTCAGACTCGAAAGCCTCGGGCAGCAAATGCAAGAACGCGGTGGCCAGCAAAGCACCGGCAGCCAAACTGAGCAAATGCTGGGTAAAGCGAGCCATCAGAGCGCGTGCCAACAAAGCTGCCAACAAAACGCTGCCCACGCCCGCACACAAAGTGCCCGCAATGATGGTCAAAACTGTGATTGACATGACAGGTCTTCTAAAGCGAAAAAACTGATTATGCGCCCCGCTGTCAAGCGTCAAACGGGAGGTAGAGGGCTAATGGGCTTGGTCCCAATTGGTACCCACACCCACCTCGGCCAGCAAGGGCACTTTCAAATCTGCCACACCCGCCATGATGCGCGGCACCTCGGTTTTCAGCCACGCCACCTCCGACTCGGGTACCTCGAACACCAACTCATCATGCACTTGCATGATCATGCGCGTACCACGGCGCTCTTGGTCCAACACCTGTTGCACCTTGACCATGCTGAGCTTAATTAAGTCGGCCGCCGTGCCTTGCATGGGCGCATTGATCGCAGCGCGCTCGGCCCCGCCTCGGCGCGGGCCGTTCGGTGAATTGATTTCGGGCAAATACAAACGCCGGCCAAACACCGTTTGCACATAGCCCTGCGCCTTGGCTTGGGCGCGGGTCTCGTCCATATAGCGTTTTACACCGGCGAAACGTTGGAAGTAACGCTCGATGTAGTTCTTGGCCGCTGTGTTGTCTATGCCCAGCGCCTTGGCCAAACCAAACGCGCTCATGCCGTAAATAAGGCCAAAGTTGATGACCTTGGCATAGCGGCGCTGCTCGCTGCTGACGGTGTCCGGCGTCAAACCAAACACCTCGGCGGCTGTGGCTTTGTGCACATCCAAACCCTCATGAAACGCTTTGAGCAAAGCGGGGTCGTCGCTGATGTGGGCCATGATGCGCAACTCGATTTGACTGTAGTCAGCGCTGGCAATCACGCTGCCGGCGGGGGCCACAAAAGCCTCGCGCACTTTGCGGCCCTCGGCAGTACGGATGGGAATGTTTTGTAAATTCGGGTCGTTGCTCGATAACCGCCCCGTCACCGCCACGGCCTGGGCGTAATGGGTGTGCACCCGTCCCGTGCCCGGGTTGGCCAACAGCGCCAGTTTGTCGGTGTACGTGCCTTTGAGTTTGGAGAGCGATCGGTGCTCCAAAATTTTGGCTGGCAGGGGATAGTCTTCTGCCAACTTTTCCAACACCTCTTCATCGGTGCTGCGCGCACCCGTAGCGGTTTTTTTAATAACCGGCAAACCCAGCTTGTCGAAAAAGATTTCGCCCAGTTGTTTAGGTGACGCCAAGTTGAAGGGCTGGCCCGCAATCGCATACGCATCTTGCTCGAGTTGCATGATGCGCTGACCCAAGCTGTGGCTTTGCGCGGCCAAGGTGGGCGCATCTATCAACACGCCATTGCGCTCAATGCGGTAAAGCGCCTCGCTGCTGTCCATCTCCAACTGGTAAATAAAACCCAGCTTGTCGTCGGCCTGCAAGAGAGGCCACAAACGCTGGTGAACACCCAAGGTGAAGTCAGCGTCTTCGCAGGCGTAGTGCGCGGCTTTGGCCACATCAACTTGAGAAAAAGAAATTTGGTGCACGCCTTTTCCACACAAGTCTTCGTAAGACAAACCTTGGCGGCCCAAATGCCGCTCAGCCAAGCTGGCCAAGCCATGTGGCTTGTGGACTTCCAACACATAGCTTTGCAGCATGGTGTCGTGCACATAGCCCTGTACCTCGATGCCATGGTTGGCCAACACATGGCGGTCGTACTTCACATGCTGACCCAGTTTGTGTTTGTGGGGGTTCTCCAACCAAGGCTTTAAACGCGCAAGTACTTCCAGCAAAGGCAGTTGTGCGGGCGCATCGGCAGCGTTGTGGCCCAAGGGAATGTAAGCCGCTTCGCCCGACTGTATGCACACGCTGATGCCCACGATTTGCGCTTGCATCTCCACCAACGAGGTGGTTTCGGTATCCAGCGCCACCAAGTCGGCAGCCTCAATTTTTTGCAGCCACGCGTCAAAGCTTGCCCAATCGAGCACGCTGTCGTAGCGCACATCGCGGCTCACCGCCGGCGGGGGTGACTCAAACAACACGCCCAGCTCGACCACACCGCTGTCGGGCCCAGAGACAGATACCGCTTTGGCTGTACCGCCTGCGTTCTCACGAGAACTCACCAAGCCCTTGAAACCATATTGCTGGTAAAAATCTGTCAAGCCCGCTTCATCGGGGGCTTGCATCACAACGCCATGCAATTCGGGAAAGCCCGCAATGTGCGCGCTCAAATCGCAATCGATTTTCATAGTGACGAGTAGTTTGCCGGTGGGCAACCAATCTTTGGCTTGGCGCAGGTTTTCTCCGGCCACCCCCTTGATCTCATCAGCCCGCGCCATCAACGCGTCGAGTGAACCGTATTCGCTCAACCATTTGGCGGCGGTTTTGGGACCCACTTTGGCCACCCCTGGCACGTTGTCCACCGTGTCACCCACCAAGGTTTGGTAGTCAATCATCAAACTCGGTGGCACACCAAACTCTTCGGTCACACCGGCCACATCCCGCGTTTTGCCGTTCATGGTGTCGATGATGGTGATGCGCTCGTTGACCAATTGGCTTAAATCTTTATCACCACTGGAGACCACCACCTGCATGCCTTGCTCGGAAGCAGCATGCGCCAAGGTGGCAATCACATCATCGGCCTCGACACCGGGCACGTCCAACAGCGGCCATCCCAAGAGGCGCACCAAGCGATGAATCGGCTCGATTTGGCTGCGCAGGTCGTCGGGCATGGGCGAGCGGGTGGCTTTGTACTGCGGGTAAATCGCATCTCGAAAGGTGGGGCCTTTGGCGTCAAACACGCACACCGCATGGACGCTGGGGTATTCGCGGCGCAGGCTTTGCAGCATATTGACCATGCCGCGTATCGCGCCCGTGGCTTGGCTGCTCGGGTCATTACGGTCTGCCCGCAAATCGGGCATGGCATGAAAGGCTCGGTATAAATAACTGGAACCGTCGACCAGTAACAGGGTAGGTGTGTCTTGCATCCAAGGGATTGTGCCTACAATCTGCGCTTCATTGGTCTCTTGCTGTTTCATTCTCTTTCCATGGCCGTATTTACCGAAGTTTCCGAGCAGCAAGCCCGCGAATTGCTGAGCCAGTTGTCTATGGGTGAATTTGTCTCCCTGACGGGCATCAGCAGCGGCATTGAAAACACCAATTATTTCCTCACAACCACTCAAGGTGAGTACGTTCTGACCTTGTTTGAGCGCCTCAGCGTCGAGCAACTGCCGTTTTATTTGCATTTGATGAAGCATTTGGCCGGCCAAGGCATTGCCGTGCCCAACCCCCAAGCCAATGCGCAAGGTGATATTTTGTTGTCAGTCGCAGATAAACCTGCGGCTGTGGTCAACCGCTTGGCAGGCAGCTCTCAACTGCAACCTCAACCCGCGCATTGCCTCGCCATGGGCCAGACCTTGGCACGCATGCATTTGGCAGCTCGCGACTACGACCACCACCAAGCCAATTTACGCGGCTTGCCTTGGTGGAACGAAACAGTGCCCCAGCTGTTGCCCTTTCTCAGCCCCTTTCAAGCGCAAACCTTGCAACATGAATTGGCTTTTCAAAACCATGTGCAAACCACGGCAGCCTTTACTGCTTTGCCCACGGGGGCCGTTCATGCCGATGCTTTTCGTAACAATGTGATGTTTGTCGACGACCAATTGAGTGGCGTGTTCGATTTTTATTTCGCCGGCGTAGACACGTGGCTGTTTGATTTGGGCGTGTGCCTCAACGATTGGTGCATTGATTTATCCACCGGTGTATTTGACGCAAGCCGGTTCGCCGCCATGCTGCAAGGCTACGAAAGCGTCAGGCCACTGAGCTTGGCTGAAAGAGAATTGTTCAACCCCATGCTGCGCGGTGCTGCTTTGCGTTTTTGGATTTCCCGTTTATGGGATTTGCATTTGCCGCGTGAGGCCAGCTTGTTGCAAGCACACGACCCAGAGCACTTTGAACGTGTGCTGCTGCAACGCTTGCATGACCCTGTCACACTCTAGCCCATGAAACTCCAAGTTGTTGCTGCGCGTACCGGTGTCACCTGGGTCAAGGAAGGCATACGCACTTTTTGGCGTCAACCTTTGGCATTGAGTGGCTTGTTTTTTGTTTTTCTGGGGTTGATTTCCATCACCTCATTGCTGCCCTACTTTGGCGCATTTGCTGGCTTGATTGTTTTGCCCGCCATGTCTTTGGGGTTGATGGCCGCATCTAGAGAAGCCTTGCTGGGTAAATTCCCCATGCCTTCCATTTTGTTTATTGGGTTTCGCCAGAACCCGTTGCAGTCAAAGCGAATGCTGACCATTGGTTTTTGTTATGCCATGTTGTTTTGTTTGATTTTGACCTTGTCATCTTTGTTTGATGGCGGCGAATTCGCACGCATGTATTTACTGGGCGGCGAAATTAACGAGAGCATTGCCAACGACAGCCATTTTCAAGACGCGGTGTTGTTTTCATTGGTGTTGTATTTGCCTTTGTCGGCACTTTTTTGGCATGCCCCCGCACTCATCCATTGGCATATGCAACCGGTGGCCAAAAGTCTGTTCTTCAGCATCATGGCCTGCATCAGCAATTGGCGTGCGTTTGCTGTGTTTGGTTTGACGTGGGTGCTGATTTTTGTCTCCACCAGCCTTTTGTTGAGCCTACTCAGCATGCTCACCGAGGAGGGTCAACTCTCGTTGATGCTGCTGTTGCCGGCCATGTTGATGCTGTCGGCAATGTTCTTCACCTCTTGCTATTTCAGCTTCAAAGACTGTTTTGTCAGTGACCCTGTGTTGGCCTAAACCTGGGTCAACTTGGCCACCGACAAGGCCAACCATTTCACGCCGTGGCGCACAAACTTAACCTGCGCCCTGGCGTCCTCGCCCAAGCCCTCTACAGATAACACCGCGCCCTCGCCAAACTTGGCATGAAACACCTGTAAGCCTGCACGCACCCACGCATTCGGGCCACTGGCTTGGGCTTGGGCCCGTTGAGGAATGACAGGGGTTGAGCTGGTGTAAAAAGCCGCTCGGTTATGGTCGGCATGGCCAAATTGAGAGGGTCTAGAGCCCCACAAGGCTTGAGCGGGTAAGCCGGTTTGCGGCGTCAACCATTTCAAGGTGTGCTCGGGCATTTCATCGAAGAAGCGGCTTTTGATGTTGTAGCGGGTTTGACCATGCAGCATGCGGGTTTGCGAATGGCTCAGGTACAGACGCTTGCGCGCCCGGGTAATGGCCACATACATCAAGCGCCGCTCTTCTTCCAACCCATCAAAATCACTCATAGAATTTTCGTGAGGAAACAAACCTTCTTCCAAACCGGTGATGAACACGCAATCGAACTCAAGACCCTTAGCGGCATGCACGGTCATCAGTTGCACCGCGTCTTGCCCAGCCTG